>TARA_B110000091_G_scaffold171417_1_pt1 | contig 27522 bp, 21 predicted proteins | sample TARA_B110000091 | Tara Oceans TARA_B110000091 (sample SAMEA4397278) | marine metagenome | biome: Polar Biome; feature: [DCM] deep chlorophyll maximum layer (ENVO:01000326); material: water (ENVO:00002006), including particulate matter (ENVO:01000060) such as... | depth 35 m
AACCAGGTGTACCTTTATATTCTTCAGCTAACTTTGTAACTTCATTCATTAGCAATTCCTGTGTTTTTGGTTCTCTATAATCTGTAACTGGAACCCAAGCACTATCAATTGTCAAACCGTATCTACCAAATGAATGATTAAGCATTGTATAAATTCCATACTTTTCATATATATACGTAATCCATTTAGGTTGAATGCCTGTGTACTGTCTAATTGCATTCACTCCCATGTTTTTTAATAGGCTCATTTCAGCATCCAATGCTCCTTTGATAATGTCATCAGATTGTTTCCATAAACTATAGTTATAATTGGTACCTATCGGAACATAACCCCAGTTCATACCGTTAATCATAAAATCTTCCCCATTGACAACTAACTTCATTCCGTCGTCATTTTTTAAAACAGTTACTTTGTCTGCCTGAGCAAAAATTGATGATGCAAATAAGAAAAGTACTAATCTTATAAAATTGTTTTTCATAATTCTATTAAATTTAAGTTTTTATAAAAATATCTAGAAATCTTCTAATTTAATGTTGTTTTCACTACATGTGCTTAGAAGATTGATTTTGTTATATTAATTTATCTAAAACTAGGGTCTTTTTTTTAGAAATCAACAAAATAAAACCCAACAAAAAACATACACGCTGAGTTTTTGTTCATATCAATGACTATTACTAAACAAATAAGTAACGTTAGATAATTGACTTGTTTTCGAATTCTACCATTTGTTGTGGGAATGTATAGTTGGTTATAGATATTGAATGGGCACTAGAACTCTTTTCTTCTAATTGTTAAGTTAAATTATTGCGTTTGTTCATTATTTAATAACACTAATTTTATACTAACTAACATTATCAAATACAATAAATAATTAAATTATTCACATAAGGCATTGATTTTAGAACACATAAAATAGTCTGCTAAAGGAAGTTAAATCTATTTGACAATACTCTCAACTATACGTATATCTAAATTTTGAAACAAGTTCTAATAAAGTTGTATTGTTGAATATTTTATTCTTTATTCTAAAATTTAGGAACAACTACTAAAAAAAGTATTCTACTAAATGAATATTATTTTTATAAAAAAGGCCGTGTAAAATAACAGACCTTTTTTATAAAAATAATATTCAAAATATATAATTTTTCTTTATTGATAAACTCTTACATAATCTATTTCCATACTATCTTCTGTAAAATTCGAGTCAATTGCACCTCCTAAATTTCCTCCCATTGCAACATTAAGTATAAGGAAGAAATCATTTTGAAATGGTGAATTAGCAATAGATGAATTGCTACTGCTCATTACAAAATATTGAACATTATCTTGTAATATTCTTATACTATTGGCATCCCAAACTACTGAATACACATGAAACTCATTTGAAACATTAGATACAGTAGTATCTAAGCCATAACCTGCATAACCTGCACTAGAAGTATTGTACCAATGACAAGTGCCTAAGACTTTGTTTTTGTCCCAACCGGTTTGTTCCATAATATCAATTTCTCCACATCTTGGCCACCCTACAGATGTGAAATTAGCACCTAGCATCCAAATCGCGGGCCATGTACCAGCAGAAGCTGGAAGTTTAGCCCTAACATCAACTCTACCATAGGTAAATTGAAATAATCCTTGAGATTTTAATCTTGAAGATGTATATCCAGAGCCATTAGCCTTCGCTATAATTTTTAATAAACCGTCCTCAACTTTAACATTAGAAGAAGTATTAGTATACGTTTGGAGTTCATTATTCCCCCAGCCACCAGCCCCTAAGTCATAGGTCCAATTCTCATTATTTGGTGTTCCATTTTGAAAAAATTCATCTGCCCAAACAGGAGCTGTTCCTTGATAGTAAGAAACTGCAAATATTTCAGAAGTATTTATTGAATTGTTAGTACTAGAATACGCTATAACCTTTATATCATGATTTTCAATACCTTCAACACTATTAAATGTATACTGATAAACTCCATCTATACTTTGAACTTCACTTCCACTATTAACTATAAAGCCATAAGAAGTAGCGTTAGTTGCTTGAGCGCTAAAATTTACAACCCCTGAGCCATCACCAAAAGGATTGTTAGAGTTTAATCCAGTAATACCGACATCTATCACTAAACTACTAGGTGTGACGTCATCAACTTCAGATTCAATTTCTTCGTCACTATCACTTGCACATGAGGCAAAAATTGACAAGAAAAACACAAAGTAAAAAATAGAAATTCTCATATTTAAAATAATTTAGTGATTAAATTTTATTAAAAAAGGGCGAGTAAACTACCTCGCCCTTTTTACAAAAATTATTAAAGTTATATTATTATTTCAGTTAATTACTAGTGATAATAAACCACCAATCAAAATCACTTGCTGCATCAGTTGTTTTTAAAACCAACTCATTTGCATTATCTCTATTAAATATTTCATATTTATGGTTACCTCCTGTGTAATAACCAATAAAACCAAATCCTGTTAAACTTATTGTTTCAACACCACCTGGAGCGGTAATTAACCAACTTTCAGTATAATCATTATATACGTAATTTTCTATGTCAGCTCCATTAACATTACCAGTTGTAATTGGTCCTAAATCATTAGGGGCATGTGGATCTCTTCCGAAAATAGTTCCATTAGTAGTATGTGTAAAAGTTCCATCAATATCAAAAACAAATCTATCATCATACATTCCTAACCCGTCTTTTTCATTTGGTCCTGCACCATACCATTCAACAGGAGTTGTTCCGCCAACTGGTCCTAGACCAAAATGTCCAGAAGATTCTGCTTTTACTCTCCATTCTTTTGAACTTGAACCATGCAATTTCTCTAATAAATCTGCAGGCGGAGAATAAGTTGATATTACTTCCACTTGAACTGGTATACTTGAACTAACTCCAGCTGTTCCTGAAGCAACTACCACTACTGTATAAGTGTTAATTCCTAAATCGCTAAAACTGATTGAAAGCTTACCGTCTAAAGCAACAGTTTCATTACCGTTAAATACATATTTATATGAAACTGCATTATCTGCCGATGAAGTGAAGTTTACTACACCACTACCATCACCATAAGGGTTTAAAGTATCAGCACCTATAATTTCAAATGTTGTTTGAATATTTGAAGGAGTTATAATATCTCCAAATTCATAATCATCACCCTCATTTTGACAACTAAAAATTAGTACTGATATTGCTATTAGCATTCCTAAATTAAATCTTATATTTTTCATCACTAAATGTTTTAATTTACTATTAATTTGTTAATGTTAATTCATCATAGTAATACAATGAGTCATCTCCTGGATTTCCAAAGTCAAAGAAAATTACAACTCTCACATAATCTGCAACTGGTGCATCAGTAAAATCATAGAGTAATTCTTCCCAAGCATTAGCAACATTTGAATCAAGGTCAACTTCATGTACTATTGAAGCATCTGCATTTTCTAATTTTAATTTAACTTGAGCACCGACTATAGGAGACCATGCTTTTAAACTTATTTTACTATATGTAGCAAAATCTAATGGTGTTACAGTTTCGAAAAATGTTCCTGCCCAAACTTCAGAGCCTGAAGTTTTGGTTAACTTAGCTACATTGTCTGTAGTATTTATTCCTGATACATCCGGATTTGCGATAACTTCAGTCGCAGCTATATTACCAAATACTGTAAATGTTGGTGCTGTTGCTTCAAAATCTTGGAAAATAGATGGTGCTACACCACCAGAATCATTAACAAGTTCGATTTCATCATAATAATACAATGAGTCATCTCCTGCGTTTCCAAAGTCAAAGAAAGTTACAACTCTCACATAATCAGCAATTGGTGCATCAGTAAAATCATAGAGTAATTCTTCCCATGTATTAGCAACGGTAGTGTTAATATCAACTTCATAAACTATTGAAGCATCTGCATTTTCTAATTTTAATTTAACTTGAGCACCGACTATAGGAGACCATGTTTTTAGACTTATTTTACTGTAATTAACTAGATCTAATGGCGTTGTCGTTTCGAAAAATGTCCCTGCCCAAACTTCAGAACCTGCAGTTTTGGTTAGCCTAGCAACATTGTCTGTAGTGTTTACTCCTGATACATCAGGATTTGCTATAACTTCAGTCGCAGCTATATTACCAAATACTGTAAATGTTGGTGCTGGTCCTTCAAAGTCTTGTACTGAAGAAGTTACTACACCTGAAGGAGCTTTATAGAAATAAATATTATCAATAAATACTGTTCCAGAAGCCCATGGTATTCCAACAAACTTCAATTGGTGAATATCTGCAACTGTTAATCCTTGATCTGTAAATACAGAAATTGGAATATCTAAACTTGTCCATGCATTAGGTGTTAGATCGGAAACAACTGGATTTTCTCCACTAGTTAAACTAATCAAAGAAGTTTCTAATTGCTGACCTATATCAGCGGTCCATACATCTAAGTGAATAAACTCCATTGATGACAAATCTTGTGGTGAACCAAATTGGATTCCTTGATAACTGATGTTCGTGTATTGTAACATAGAATCTCCACTTAAATCGTAAGTTCCCCAACTGCTTCCTTGTCCTCCTTGTCCCCAATCTGGAAAAGTATCAGTATCTGCAAGGTCAGTATAAACCGAACTGTATATTGAGATTACATCTGATTCATTTCTAGATGGCTGAAGTGGAGCTGATGCTATAGGAGCTAATATTGCAGTTACTTCAAAATCTACTGTATATTCTGTTGTTTCTATAGCCGCACCTTTAGCAACTATACGTATTGTATAAGTTCCTGGCTCAGCATATGTATAAGAGATCGTATCTCCGATATTTCCGGAAATTGGATCTGTAACTCCATCTTCTCCTGAATAAAAATCATACATTGCTGCAAAGTCTGCTGTAGCAGTTACATTTACTTGTTTTGAAATTGCGGCATCATTTTCTATTGTTACAACTAAGTTTTCTGGCGCTGTAAATGAAACTACTAATGGTTGTGTAATTTCAGCCGTTTCTCCTTTAATATTATATGCTATAACTCTTACGTCATAATTTCCTTCAACATAAATATGATCAAGGCTTTGACCTTGAACTACTTCTTCTGATGCTGGTGTATCATCGCCGAAGAAAATTTCAAACTTTAATGTCGCATCTGCAGATGGAGATAATGTTACTGCTCCTGTATTATCTTGAGTTATATTAAACGAAACTGAAATATTACTCGGTAATTCTATACTACTTAAGTATGATAAGTCTCTCTCGTCATCTGTACAACCAACCAAAATTAGAAGTACAAATAGAGTTTTTAATGTTTTTAATATTTTTTGCATAATTATAAATTTTAATAATTAGGGTTTTGAGCCCATCTATTACCTGTTAATTGAATTTCGATAAGTGGTATAGGAAATACTTCATGTTTCCCAGATACAAAGCCGTTTATCTCTGAAGTGGCTCTTCCAGTTCTCACTAAATCAAAGAATCGGTGGCCTTCACCTAATAATTCAACTCTTCTTTCGTTGTAAATATCATTTGTTAAATTTGATCCTGATGAAGAAACATTATGCATAGCGTCTCCAAAAGCACGCTCTCTAACTCTATTTAAATAGTTCTGCGCTTTAGAATCATCTATATTACCTCTATTAAAAGCCTCTGCTGCCATTAACAACACATCCGCAAAACGTATAGCTCTGTAATTGTTTGGGTTTGTTAAATTTCTATCTCCTGCTGCTGTATCACTTCTCTTACGAGGAATATATTTTCTATTAAAAAATCCTGTATGCTCATACCCTGTTCCATAAGTAATTCCAGTTTGTGTAGCCCAAGCATCAATATCCAAAATTGCGACATCTTTTCTTAAATCATCAGCTTCAAAAGCATCAACGGCTTCTTGTACTGGTACATTAAAACTAAAACCTGATGAGAAAATATCACCCGAAGAATCTGGAGTTGCTACATAACTTCTAACACCACTAAATCCTACTGCAACATTTCCTTCACTACATTGTAAACAATCAAAACTTGCTCCTTGATCGTCATTATACTGAACTTCAAAAACAGATTCTATACCATTTTCTCCTGCATGCTCAAAGATTGAATTATAGTCTGTTACTAAATCATATGGACCGTTTAAAATTAAATTATCTAATACTGCTGAAGCTTCAGGAAATTTATCTTGATATAGATATACCTTACCTAATAAGGCTTGAGCTGCTCCTTTAGTAACTCTCCCTTGTTGAGATGCTGTATACGTTAAATTATCTGCTGCATACATAAGGTCTATCTCTATTTGTGTATAAACCTCTGCTTTAGGTGTTCTATCTACGTTAAATTGATCACCAAATAAAAATCTTTTATCTACTACTAAAGGAACATCTCCAAACCATTTCACTAATTCAAAATAATAATATGCTCTTAAAAATCTTGCTTGAGCAAGAATCTCTTCTTTCCCAGCAAATTCTGTCTTATCCTGAAACTCTAAAATAAAGTTTGCCCTATTAACTCCAGCAAACATCCAACCCCAAACATCTCTTAATTGAGAGTTGGTAGTTGTGTGAGTCATGTCATCTACTTCCTGAATTCCAATAACGTCTGTTGCACTTTCGCCTCCTGCTAAAGTATTATCTGAAGCAATTTCTCCTAACATCGCATTTAAGTAGGTTGCTTGTAATAAATCATAAGCACCAACCAGCGCATTTTGATAATCTTCTTCGGAATTAAAATAGTCTTCCGAATTTATGTCTAGTGATTCTACATTTACAAAGTCATCACTACAAGAACTTGCTAATCCTATAAAAAGAACACTTACAAGTATATATTTTAATTTTATATTTCTCATTTTTATATTTTTTAAAAATTAACATTTAAACCAAAAATGAATGTCTTTGGTGATGGATAGAACCCTTTATCTATTCCTCCTCCTATTGGAGATCCGTTTGAGGTAGTTGGATCATATCCTTTGTAATCAGAAATTGTGAAAAGGTTGTTTCCAGACACATAAAATCTTAATTTATCAAATCCTATCTTTTCAGATGTATCACTATTTAAAGTATACCCTAATTGTATATTTTGTAGTCTTACAAATGAACCGTCTTCTACATAAAAATCTGAAAATAAAGTGTTCCCTGTCGCTCCTGTAGTAACTCTTGGAAAAGAATTACTTGTGCCGGGACCTGTCCATCTATCTAGATAATAAACTGATTTATTTGCAAGCGGAACATTTCTTTCATAATCTCTTACGATTTCATTTCCTATAGAAGCGAAAGCATAGGCGCTAAAATCAAAGTTCTTGTAATTAACATTAAAATTTAAACCCATTGATATATCCGCTATTGGATCTCCAATATACGTTCTATCATCTGAATCTATTTGACCATCTCCGTTAACATCTACAAAGCGAATATCACCAGGATTTGCATTCATTTGTGTTGCATGTGCATCAACATCTGCCTGTGTCTGAAAAATTCCATTTGTTTGTAATCCATAAAAATATCCTATCGGATAACCCGCTTCCATTCTTGATGGTGCTTCTTGACCAACACCAAAAGATCCGCCAGATACAAAAGAATTCTCTCCATTTACTTCAAGCACTTCATTTTCTATAGTTGTAAAATTATAGTTTAGACTAAAGTTAAAGTCGTCAGATACATCGTGTGAATAAGCAATAGAAAATTCAAGTCCTTTATTTTCAACCGTCCCTGCGTTTACAAAAGGTAAACCAGAACCTGGAGCTCCAACTCCAAGAATTCCTGATACTTGTGGTTGAACTAATAAGTCTTCTGTTTTCTTTTCAAAATAATCTACAGTAATATCAAATTTATCAAACAATTTAATGTCTAAACCAATATCTAAAGGTTTTTGTTTTTCCCATCTTATTTCTGGGTTTGAAAGAGCTCCAGTTGCTGTACCGAAGTTAATTATATCGTCAAAAATATAATTTCCTTGTCCATCTAATAAAGAAACGTATCTAAAAGGTTGAATTCTATCATTCCCAACAATACCATAACTTGCTCTTAATTTCAGGAAATTGATTGATTTAGAATCTTGCATAAAATCTTCTTCAGATACAATCCATCCAACAGAAGCAGAAGGGAAAAATCCGAATTTGTTTTCTGGCCCAAACTTAGAAGAACCATCTCGTCTTAAAACAGCAGACAATAGATACTTACTATCATAATTATACTGTACTCTGGTGAAGTATGATAATAAGCGTGATCCATCTACTTTATCTGGTGTATTTGCTAATTCATTAAAATCTTCTATTCTATCGGCATCACTAAGACTAGAATCTAAACTGCCGTTTGCAAAATCAAATCCTGCATTATTTATTTTATTATAAAAATTATTTTGTGAAACAGAAGTACCTAAAAGCACTTTTAGATTATGAACATCCTTAAATGTATTTTCATAATTTATATAAGCATCAAAAATATAATCTTCATAAGCAACTTTATAATTTGTTAAACTATTATTTAATTTATCAAAAACCGTTGAACTTTCACCATAAGAATTTATTGGAGAATAGTTTTTCGTAAACACATTTGCATAATTATATTGAAACTTCACGTCAGCAGAAAAGTTGCTTAGAAACTTATAATTCAATCCAATAGTTGGAGCAATTTTATTCACTTCAGTCTTATTAAAGGTTGTAGCAATTTGCGATAATGGATTAATAATTTCTTGCCCAAAGCCATTTGCTGGAGTTAACGTATAGTCTCCAGCCGCATCTGTTGGAGTTAAATTAGGTGCAAAATTCAACGCATTGAATAATACTGACCCAAGGCCGTTTTCATTTAATCCACTACCATTAGTATTGGTGTAAATAATTGAAGAAGTTAATTTTAGATTCTCTAAAATATCAATATTTGCATTTAACTTAGAAGTTAATCTATTAAAATTAGATTTACTTAAACCTACAATACCGTCTTGATCTAAATAAGAAGCACTAAAATTATAGGCTCCTTTTTCTGTCCCTTTACTTATACTTATATCAGAACTACCAACAAAAGCAGTTTGAAACACTTCATCTTGCCAATCCGTTCCTTGACCTAGACTACTGATATCTGTAAAAGGTAAAGCGTCTCCATTTGCAGCATAAGCTTCATTTGCTAATAGTCCATATTCTGTTGCGTTTAATACTGGAATCCTTCTAGTAGTCTCTTGAGTACCAACATATGAATTAAATACAAATTTAAAATCAGCATTTTTTCTACCAGACTTCGTTGTTATAATAATAACCCCATTTGCCGCTTGTACACCATAAATACCAGCTGTAGCATCTTTTAAAACATTTATAGATTCTATATCTGAAGGATTGATAACACTTAAGTCTTCAATTCTATTTCCATCTACTAAAATTAATGGTTGATTGTCTCCATTTGTAGAGACACCTCTAATTCGAATACTTGATGATGCACCAGGAGAACCAGAAGTTGTGGTAATATTTACACCTGCTACTTGTCCTTGCAATGCTTGCTCTATTCTTGTAGGTTTCAATTTCTCAATTGCTTCACTAGATATAATAGCGACAGCTCCTGTAACTTCTTTTTTAGTTTGAGTACCATACCCTATTACAACTACTTCATCTAGTTTATCTACATTTTGAGATAGTACTATATTAAAGGTCGTAGTTGAGTTCACAGGAACTACTTGTGTTACATAACCTAAACTGCTAAAAATTAGATTGGCATTTGAAGAGACGTTTTGCAACGTAAAAACTCCATCAAAATCAGTAAGTGTACCTGTAGTCGTGTTCTCAACAACTACGTTTACTCCAGGTATTGAAGTCTTGTCTTCTTTATCAATTACAGTACCTGAAACTTCAATGTTTTGTGAAAAAGAATTGAGAGTAAAAAGTACTGAAAGAAATAAGTAAATCGTTTGTTTCATAAGTTATGGTTTAATTTTCTTACAATATATAAACTTATGAAACTTAGTTCTAATATCTGCAACTATATAAAAAGCATACAATGAAATAACGAACTATTATTTACTAAAACTTCAATAATCAAAGGGTTTTAGTATAATTTGAATTTAACTTTTTAAACTGATGTAGTGTTTATGTATAGTTTTTTTGATTAAAAATGATTATTAAATTTCTAAAATATAGTTTGTTAAATTTAAATTATGAGATAAGTCCATCTTTTTTCTTAATCTATAACGTTTTACCTCTACACTTCTATGTGAAATATTAAGTAGTGGTGCAATCTCTTTAGAAGAAAGGTTTAACCTTAAATAAGCACACAATCTTAAGTCATTAGGTGTTAAATCAGGATGCTTAGATTTTACCTTTTTAATGAATTTTTTATCAGCATTATTAAAGGCCTCTTGAAACAATTTCCAATCATCTGTATTGTTAAGGTTTTCGTCAATAATTTTGACAACTTTGGCAACACTCTTTATATCGTCATTTTTCAACTCGCTTTTAATATCATTTAAAAATTCATTTTTCTTAATAATACTCATTGTTGATGTAGCTAATTCTCTATTTTTACTATCTATATCACTCCTTAACTTTTCATTTTTTAATTTAATAATCTTTTGTGAACTTTCTAATTCTTTAAGTTCTAACTCTTTTTTGGTTTTTTCAAATAATTTCTCTTTTTGCTTTTTATGATACCTGTTTTGTAAAAAATGGGTGAGAAAAGAGAACAATAAAAATAAGGTGACGTATAGGATGATAAATAAATTAGATAAATACCATGGCTTTTGAATTGTAAAATTGTATTCATCAATATTAACACTCATTTTATCTCCAACTTTTGCCCTAACTTTAAATGTATAGTCGCCATAAGATAGGTTTTTAAATAGAATAGAATTTGACTCACCCCATTCACTCCAATCTAGACTTTGTCCTAATAATTGATGTTGGTATTTAGAAATAGATGTTTTACTAAAATTTGGGACACTAAAGAAAAACTCAATATTATTCTCTTCGTTTTTAAACTCAACACTATTATTTAAATCAATAGGCCTTTTAGGCGTATTTAAGACAAAGGTGTACGCGTAATTAATTGAAGTTTTATAAGTTTCCGGTTTATTTAAACTTTCTAAGTCTATAATTAAATATCCATCTGAAGATCCAATAAGATATTTTTTATCTAATAAATGAGTAATGTTTTCATAGCCCGAAGCTCCTTTTCTTAATGATTCTGGAATTGGTATTGTTTTAAGTGTTGGCTTATCACTTAACTTTCCCGGTTCCATATATTTTATATCGTCTTCAGAAAATGACCATAATTTTTGACCTAACTCATCATTAACTAATTTTCCTGTAGTAAAATTCTCTTTAGAAATTAATTTACTATAAATAGAATCTAATTTAAAGTCATTTTTATCAGAAAGATACTCATAGACTCCTTTTCTACTAGCATACAATACTTTATTGTTATATTTGATAAGGCTAGAATTAATACCTTTTTGAGTTGTGGTATCTTTCTCTATGCTAAGAATTTTTTCAAATTCTTGATCTACAACTAATTTAAAAACACTTTTATATTCATGATTTACCAGTATCCTATTAGTATCAATAATTTCGAAATATTTACTTGAACTATCAAATCCTTCAATTTTGTTTTTTAAATTCCAAATACCATTTTGCTTTTTAAGCACATAAAGTCCGTCATAATTACCTTGAAGCAAGGTGTTTTCATTTATCTTTTTAAGGTCCCAAGTACCAGAAATGTTTGTTATTTGTAATGCTTTATCACCTTTAATTATAAACGTTCCAGAATCATGACCGCAAAACAACTCTTTATCAATTTGTATAAGATTCCAAACTTGACCTTGGGTGTTTTCTATAAACTTAAACTCATCATCTGATCCATAATTTTTATAATATAAACCTTGGTTTGTTCCTAAATATAATATGTTTTGATGTAAAACTGAGGTATAAATAGTACCCCAAAAATCTGTTTTATCATGGTAAATTTTAAAAGCAGATTTATTATTTACACAATTAATTCCATTATCAAGACCTAACCAAATATTACGACTACTGTCTTCAAAAATAGATAATACTGTGTTATTACTCAACCCTGAACTTTGTGTTATCTGATAATTAAAATTTCCATCACTATCAATATTTACAAGCCCATCTGAAATAGAGCCAAGAACAAAATCTTGATTGCTTAGTTGTTTTGCACTATAATAGGTTTTATCTAAAATAATATTATTTGAAGGAATGATCCATTGATTTACTTCGCCATCTCTAAGAAAAAAAAAACCTTTTTTTTGAGTAAAAAATAAAAGGTCTCCATCTTTTCTAAAAATTTCTACTATAATATTGTCTTTTAATATTGGATTATCAGAAATCAATTTAGGAATTCCATTCTGAATTTCAAAAACTCCCTTATAGAGTTCTTGAAAATATAAGGTCTCTTCTACTTTTGTAAGTTTTGCAATTCTATTATCAGATTCAATTATTTTAACAACTTCTGTTTTTAAATTGTATAGGTATATTCGTTGTAATGATTTAAAAAGTATCCAACCATCAAACTCAACAATATTCCAAACTTGCTCATCTTCAATAAATTTTATATTCTTTTCTTTTGCAATAGATGTGTATTTTAAAATGCCAAAATTATTTTTCTCCCAATAACCAAAATCCATATAAAACCCTGTGTAAATTTTGTTTTTATAGGCTTTTACAGATCTAATAATTGATTCATTTGGTGTAGGGTACAACTGCCATCTTGCACCATTGTACTCTAACAATCCTTTATTATTAGCTACATATATAAATTTGTTGCTCGCTTGAGTTATTGACCAATTTTGATTTTCGGCTCCATACTCTTTGGCAGAAAAAATATTAATTGGAGGTAATTCTTGAGAATAAGAATTACATAAAAATAATAATAAAAATAATCGCAGAAGTTTATATGCACTCATTTCAGTAAGTTGAAAGTTGGGAATAAAAAAAAATCACACCCTTGTTTGGTTTACAAGATAGTAAAAACTCATTAAAACTTAAGGCCTATTATCTATTTTTCAAATATTGTATAGTATAATATGCATAAAGTAATTAACTAAACATTAGCCAAACGTTCTACACAAGTTTAAAAATACAATACACTACTTGCATAAAACTAAATCTGTAAGTTTTTTTAAGATTTAATAAAAATGAAATATTTTCTTGTGAAAAAAACAATTTTTTATTTTTTTTATTCTTATTTCTTGTTCAAAAGAAGATTCAACTGGCACGAATGTAAACGCTATAAATATAAAGGATCTATCTGGAACTTTTAATCTATTTCCTCTAGCCCTAAATCCTGAATTCACTTCAGTTTCTGAAGTTAATATTGGTGAAGTACCATTGGTTGGTATTTTAAGTTTAGGAAACACTTTGAAAGTGTTTCCTTATGTTTTTATGACGCATAACGAAATAGTAAATGACGAGTATCAAGGTATCAAATACACTTTTAGTTATTGCCCTATTACAAAAAGCTCTGTGGCATTTAAAAGAAATGGTCTTTTTAGAGTTTTAGGATATTTATTCAACGGTAATTTAACTCCTTGGGACGAAGAAACAGAAACTATTTGGTCTCAAGTGTTATTAAAAGGAATTCTTGGAGAAAAAGAAAATATTCAATTCAATACAATTCCTCTAGTTGAAACTAGATGGAAAACTGTTAAAGAACATTTTCCCTTTGCACAAGTCGTTACTTCTGATCTTTTTTTTAACAAGATCTTCTCCTCTTCCTAATGATGAAGGTGAATCTAAATTAAATGATTTTGTTTACGGGATCGAAACTGTAAATAAAGCAACAATTTTAAACCAGCTGATTTTTCAAACACAAATAGTATAAATAAAACAATTCAAGGACAAAAGCATATTGTATTGGCTAGCCTTTTATGAAAACTTTGAGTTTGAAGAGTAATTTTTTAAATTGCCAATTTTATCTTTTCTTCAACATTTAAATTAAAATTTATCTCTTCTAATAACAAGTTGCTAATATCTAGGTCTAGATATAATAAAAATAAAGTATCCGGCAAAACTCCATAAAAATAATTAGAATCTGATGGATTCTTAACACCCCATTTAGTTTTAACAAAATCAATATCATAAGTTCCAACATCCGATTCCCAATAAGCTATATAGTTGTCATAATTAACGTCTACTGTGAAATCAAAATTTTGTATAGAATTATCTACTGTAGAATATAGTGGTCTGTCTGGAATATTAATTGAAGTTGGCTGAACTCCTAATTTTTTATAATTATAGATATATGTGCCAGAATCTATAATAACATCTAGTTCTACACCTTAAATCTTGATATGATTTAGTTTTCATCCTTGCTGTTTCTATTGGTTAGTTTATTAGTTTTTATTTTAGCTCTCTAATCTCTTGCTCTAATGAAGCAATATATTTTTGTTGTGGTAAAAAAGCGGCTTCAACTTCCTCAGTAGTATATCGTGGTGTAATATGTTGTGGACAATTCCAGTCATAGGCTTCGATATGAAACACCATCATACGTTCTGGGCGAAATTTGTAGTTGTCTAGATTTAATGTTTTAAATAATTCAGAATTATCATCAAGCTCAACATGAATAACTATCCAATTATCTCTAAATATTGTTCGTTCATAAACTTTATAAGTAAAATAAACTTCAGAAGTCGGGTCAACACCATCGTCGCCACCACCAAGTGTATCACTAGGGAATTCAATACCTGTTTCTGAACAACTAAATAACAATAATAATACTATAAGGAGAAAATTCTTTTCATATAATTTAAATAACTAAACTAAGATAGAAAAAAAACACTGTTTAACTAACACTCTCCCCGTTTTCAACATCTCTTTCTGGCTCAATAAATGCTAATTTCCCGTCTTGTGTGTCTGTCATTAAAATCATACCTTGACTTTCCACACCACGAATTTTTCTTGGAGCAAGATTCACCAAAACACTTACTTGTTTCCCAATAATATCTTCTGGATTGAAACTTTCTGCAATACCCGAAACAATTGTGCGAACATCTAAGCCAACATCAACTTTTAATTGTAATAATTTTTTAGTCTTTGGAACTTTAACAGCCTCTATAACTGTACCTATTCTAATATCTAATTTAGTGAAGTCATCAAACTCAATAATATCTTTCTGAGGTTCTAAAACTTTATTCTCTTGTTCATTAGCAACTTTAGTTGCTTCCAGTTTATCTAATTGTATTTGGATTTCTTTATCTTCAACTTTCGCAAATAGCAATTCTACTTTTCCTATTTGATGACTAGGATCTAATAATACTTCTTTTTCTGAAATATCACTCCAAGAATTTGAATCTGCATTTAAAATTCCTTTCAGTTTTACAGAAGTAAATGGTAAAAACGGCTCGCATAATACTGACAATGCTGTTGCAATTTGAAGCGCAACGAACATTACTGTCTTTACACGTTCTTCATCTAGTTTTATAACTTTCCAAGGTTCTTCATCTGCCAAATATTTATTTCCTAAACGTGCTAAATTCATTAATTCTTGAGAACCTTCTCTAAACCTATAGCGTTCGATAGAATTTGAAATAATACTTGGAAACTCTTTAACTTTTTCTAATGTTTGTTCGTCAACTTCTGAATATTTCCCTGCAAGTGGTACTTGCCCTTCATAATATTTCTGTGTAAGCACAACAACTCTATTGATGAAGTTTCCAAAAATAGCAACTAACTCACTATTATTTCTTATCTGAAAATCTTTCCAAGTGAAATCATTATCTTTAGTTTCTGGTGCATTTGCTGTTAAAGCATAACGCAATACATCTTGCTTGTCAGGGAAATCTTGTAAGTATTCATGCAACCAAACTGCCCAATTTCTTGAAGTAGAAATTTTATTTCCTTCTAAATTTAAAAACTCATTTGCTGGAACATTTTCAGGTAAAATATAACTCCCTTCAGCTTTTAACATCGCTGGAAAAATAATACAGTGAAAAACTATGTTATCCTTTCCAATAAAGTGAACTAATTTCGTGTCTTCTTTCTTCCAATAATCCTCCCAGTTTTTCCCTTCTCTTTCTGCCCACTCTTTGGTTGCAGAGATATAACCTATAGGTGCATCAAACCAAACGTATAACACTTTTCCTTCTGCATCTTTTACAGGAACAGGAATTCCCCAATCTAAATCACGAGTAACTGCTCTTGGTCTTAAACCATCATCTAACCAGGATTTAACTTGACCTAATACGTTTGCCTTCCAATCATTTTTGTGACCTACAACGATCCACTCTCTCAACCAAGACTCGTATTTATCTAAAGGTAAAAACCAATGTTTTGTTTGTTTTGTAGTTGGCACATTTCCAGTAATTGCAGACTTTGGATTGATTAAGTCTGTTGCATTGTGACTTGTTCCGCAATTCTCACATTGATCTCCGTAACTCTCATCATTCCCACATTTTGGACAGGTACCAACAACAAATCTATCTGCTAAAAACTGATTCGCTTCTTTATCATACAATTGCTCTGAAACCTCTTCAATAAATTGATCGTTATCATATAATTTCTTAAAAAAATCTGAGGCTGTATCGTGATGAATCTTTGCAGATGTTCGTGAATAGTTATCAAACGAAATTCCAAAGTCTTCAAAAGATTTTTTAATAATTACATGGTATTTGTCCACAACTTCTTGTGGTGTAACTCCTTCTTTTTTTGCTTTTATGGTAATCGGAACTCCATGCTCGTCTGAACCACAAACAAAGGCTACATCTTGACCTTTAAGGCGTAAAAAACGTGCATAAATATCTGCTGGAACATAAACTCCTGCCAAATGACCAATATGAACTGGTCCGTTTGTATAAGGCAAGGCTGCTGTAATAGTATATCTGCTCAAAAAAATGGAATTTTAAATTATTAAAAAACAAAAATACTCATTCCTTAATTGATGTCAAGAATACTACCTATTTTTCTTTAGTTAGAAAAGTGTATTTTTACAAAAAACAAGTTAAAAAATGTCAAAATTTTCAATTTTTATTTCTTTTTTCTTACTATCCGTGACTGCTTTTAGTCAAGTAGATTCTATACATCAGCAAAAAAAAATATCAAAGCAACTCATACAGCCATCCTACTTAAAAAAAGGTGATACTATCCTAATTCTTGCTCCTGCAGGAATTTTGAAAAATAAAAAAGAAACTATTAAAAAAGCGAAAACCTTAGTTGAAAGTTGGGGATTAAAAGTTGTTTTAGGAGAACATACATTCAACCAAGAAAACCATTTTTCAGGCACTGATAAGGAGCGTTCTTATGATTTTCAAAAAGCATTAGACAACGAGAACATTAAAGCGATTTGGTCTGCTCGTGGTGGATATGGAAGTGTTAGAATCTTAGATAAATTAGATTACACCCAATTTCAAAAAAACCCAAAATGGATTATTGGCTATTCTGATATTACCGCATTTCATAATCATATTCATAATATGGGAATTGAGACTATACACGCGATGATGGGAACTAGTCTACAAGATATTCCTGAAGATATTCCAGAGACCATAAAGTCATTTAAAAAAGCATTGTTTGGTGAAAGTTTAGAGTACTCTATTCCAACATCGATATATAATAGAAATGGTACTACTGAAGGGCAATTGATTGGAGGGAATCTTTCAATTTTAGCATCGATGTTGGGTTCAAAAAGTCAATTATCAACTGATGGGAAAATTTTATTTATTGAAGAAATAGGCGAATATAAATACAGTATTGACAGAATGCTTCAAAGTTTAAAACGTGCAGGTTATTTTGAAAACGTACATGGAATTATTGTAGGCAATATGACGAGTATCAAAAAAAATACAACTTCTTGGGGCGCTTCAATTGAGCAATTAATTTTAGATGTTATTCCAGATAACATTCCTATTATTTTTAAGTTTCCTGCTGGCCATGAATCAGACAATAGAGCATTAATTTTAGGTCGAACTGTCGAACTTACTATTAATAGCACTAAATCTTGTGTGAATTTTAAAGAATAAAAATGGCACAACACAACGAGCTTGGCAAAAAAGGAGAGCAACTTGCTATTGATTATTTGGTAGAAAAAGGCTACACTATTCTTGATAAAAACTGGCGTTTTCAAAAGGCTGAAATTGACATTATTGCTCAAAAAGAAAATACGCTTGCTGTTGTAGAAGTCAAAACCCGTTCGAGTGATTATTTTGGTAATCCACAAGATTTTGTGAATCCGAAGAAAATACAATTATCGGTATCTGCAATCAATGAATATGTAATTTCTAAAGATTTAAATGTAGATGTTCGGTTTGATATTATTGCGATTATAAAAACTGAAAAAGAAACAAAAATTGAGCATTTAGAAGATGCTTTTCTATATTTCTAAGATTCTTTACTCCTTACTCAACAATTCTAATAATTCTGCTAATTCTTCTGGTTTAGCAATGATTTTTTTATCTTTGTCTAACACAAAATAACTTGGCGTAACGTTAACTTCATACCTTTTTGCTATTTCATTTTTCCACTTATTCAATCCAAGAATATGTATCCATTTGTCCATCTTTTCTGTATGGTACTCAAACCCAAACTTATCTACTTCTAAAGCAACAGCAATTACCTTTAAATTCTCATTGTCTTTAGTGACTTTATACAAATCAGGAATTTCTTCTAAACAGTGAGAACATGTTGTACTCCAAAAAGTAATTATATAATTTTCGACACCTTCATGTTCTGATAATTTCTTTGTTTTACCATCTTTCGCCCAAGTTATTTCTGGCGCAACTCTTCCAAGTGCAACACTTAACATTCGATCAATATTTGAAATAAATTTAGCATCTTTAAGTTCTTCTGGTAGTTGATTGTAATACCCATTTTTAAGAAAATCTACCGCTCCTAATTCTTCTTGACCTGCATAAGCATAAATTAACGAACTTAAAATTTCTGCCTTCACTTCATTATTCTCACCAATTATAGACATTGCGTCATTTATAGATCTTTCTCTTAGTTTCTTCTCGGTTTTTCGATCTTCAGAACTGTTGATATAAAACACGTATTCTATAACTTTATCAACAAATATTGAAGAGTTCAATAAGACTTTGTTTGAAAAATCTATTGTATCAAAAAAGTGTGTTTTCAACGTTTTTAAATAACTTTCAACTGTTTCTACTATTTTAGGATTGTTGTACTTCTTGGTTGCTTTTATAATATAATTTGCAAATTTTCCTTCAGTTTTATTTTCGAAATATTCCTGCATACTATTCAATTCCTTTAGCCCGTCTACATACATTTTTTGCAATGGTTTTTTATCTACAGCGTCAAAATATGCTATTTGAACCGAATCAATTTTCGCTTGTTTTTTAAGAATTGAATTGAAATAAGATTGTAATAGTTTATTTTCTTCTGATTTTTTGAACTCAGCAGTTTGCTCAGGTAAGTTTGGATTAAAACTTACAGAAATTGACTCTTGATTGTAGATAAAATCAAAATACCCACCATTCTCCATATCGTAATACAAACGATACATTCCTGTTGCGTTTCCTTTTGAAACAGGTAATTTAAACTCGTTATTTTCAATTGTTGCTTTTGAAATATACTGTTGCTTTGCACCATTTATCTTATACAACATCAACCATTTGTAACCTTCATTTGGCGTCATTTTTACTCGGATAGTGTCTTGTGATTTTACCGTAAATGACAGTATTAACAAGGCAACTAATACTATTTTTTTCATTTGTTTATCTCTTTATAATTTTCATTTCAACAATTAAATCAAAAGTACGCTATAATTGATTATTTTGCTAAAAATTAGTTTATTTATGAATCTTAAAAACAAAATAATTTGGATTACTGGCGCTTCATCTGGAATTGGTAAATCGCTTGCAATAGCACTTTCTAAATTAGACACCAAATTAATCCTTTCGTCACGAAATGAATCAACTTTAAATGAAGTGAAGACTTTATGTGAAAATCCTGAAACTATAAAAATCTTACCACTGGATCTTGAAGACTACTCAAAATTTGATAAAACTGTTTCCGAAGCAATATCTTTTTTTGGCAAAATTGACATTCTCGTAAATAATGGAGGTATAAGCCAACGCTCTCTTGCAATTGATACAACTATCGAAGTTGACAAACTAATAATGGATATCAATTACACTGGAACTGTTGCTTTATCCAAAGCCCTTTTACCGCATTTTATTAGCAATAATTCTGGACATTATGTAATTACTACAAGTGTTGTTGGTAAAGTCGCAACACCTTTGCGTTCTTCTTATTCTGCCTCAAAACATGCGCTACATGGCTTTTTTGATAGCCTAAGGGCAGAAATTCACAAGCACAATATTGATGTAACTCTAGTTTGTCCTGGATATGTACAGACAAACGTTTCTATGAATGCACTTACTGGAAATGGGACGAAACAAAACTCGATGGATACAGCAACTAAAAACGGAATTCCTGCAGATGTCTTTTCAAAAAGAATGATACGTGCAATTAAAAAACGTAAAAAGGAAGTTGTAATTGGTGGTTTTAAAGAAACTGGAAGTGTGTATTTAAAACGTTTTTTTCCAAGTATTTTGGCAAAGTTGGTGAGAAAAGTGAATGTTACTTAAATCAACTCTTTCTCCTTAAAGTACTGTACAATAGATTCTTTCATTAAAATAGACTGTTCGCCTGGTTTTAATGTTGGTAATTCTTCTTTGGTTTTATAATGTGGCCAACCGTCATCATCAAAAAAATCAAATTCATAATATCCATAAGGCTCCAACAACCTACAAATAGCAATATGCATTAAATTCAATTTCTCATCTTTCTTGAACTTTTTAGCGCCTACTCCAAGCTCCTGAACACCTATTAAATAAATTATTGCATCTAGATCAAGTCGATCGCCATCGGCAAACTTCTCTGAAATAATACTAACAACTTGCTCCCAATTTTCTTTTAAATTTTGATCTCCAATCATAACCGTAAAGATAGTGTAATCTTTATTTGTTGAATTGTTTCTTGGTATTTTTTATATTTACCAAAAATCTATTTTCATGAACACATTTGACATCATTCTAACAGCACTTTTATTATTTGGTTTTATTAGAGGTTTATTAAAAGGTCTCTTTGTAGAACTAGCATCACTTTTATCTTTAATCGTTGGTGTGTATGGCGCTATTCACTTTTCTTATTTTATTGGAGATTTTTTGAAAGACAGTGTTGATTGGGACGAAAGATATATATCAATTGTTGCCTTTGCTGTAACATTTATTGTGATTGTGATCGTTATTTCTTTATTAGGAAAGTTGTTTACTAAAATCGCGAATTTTGCAGCACTCGGAATTCTAAACAAACTGCTTGGAGGCGTTTTTGGAGCAGTAAAGATTGGGTTGATTTTGAGTGTTCTTTTAATCGTTTTTGATAAACTAAATAGCACAATACCGTTTGTGAATAAAGAGAATACTGAAGACTCAGTCTTATATGAACCCTTGAAAGGTTTGGCTCCTATGATATTTCCTGACTTCTTAAACGTTGAAGAGGATACAGAATAATTACAACTCTCTATAAATTTTGGGTAAAACCCATTCATATTTTACGGCTAGTATTCTTAAAACAACTACCAAAGCACTTGTAATCACATAATTAATATTAATGTCTAAAGGTGTTTGTAGTAATCCATAAAATACAATTGCTCCAATAATACTTAGTGATGCATAGACTTCTTTATGAAAAATCAAAGGCACTTCATTACATAAAACATCTCTTAAAACACCCCCAAAAGAGGCGCTTAATGTTCCTAGTATCACACAAATAATTGGATGTAAATTTACTGCCATCCCTGTTTCAAAACCAATAATTGTAAAAATTCCTAAACCAATCGCATCAAACAAAAACATGGTTTTTCTAAAATAGGCTAATCTTTTTCTGAATAGAGCTGCAATAAGTGTTGAGCAAATAATGATAATTAAATACTCCCAATGCACCATCCAACCAACAGGAGTATTTCCTATTAAAACATCACGTAAACTACCGCCTCCAATTGCGGTAACTGCTGCTAAGATTAAAACTCCAAACGAGTCAAATTTTCTTCTCATTGCTGCTAAAGCACCAGAAATAGCAAAAACAGAAGTCCCAATAAAGTCTAATAAATCAAAAATAGTCATGGTGCAAAAATAGTAAGACTTTCTTAAAAATAAATTACTTTAGCAAAATCATTGTTGATGATACATTTTATGGCCGATAAAAAAAACATTCCTTTTCCTTCACCAGAAAATCACACCTTTACTTTCATTGATTTGTTTGCTGGAATTGGTGGTTTTCACATTGCTCTTCAAAACTTAGGAGGAAAGTGTGTGTTTACATCAGAATGGGATGCAAAGGCTCAAAAAACGTATGAAAATAACTTTGGAGCACTTCCTTATGGAGATATTACAAAGACTGAAACAAAAAATGCAATTCCTGAAGAATTTGATGTTTTATGTGCTGGTTTTCCGTGTCAACCTTTTTCAAAAGGCGGATTTAGAAACGGTTTTGAAGATACAAGAGGAACGCTCTTTTTTGATTTATGTGAAATCATTGAAAAGCATCAACCTAAATATTTATTTTTAGAAAATGTTGCCAATATGGTTTCTCATGATAATGGAAATACCTATTTGACCATTATTAAAAATCTTGACGAATTAGGATATTACCTTCCTAACGAACCTTTGATTATTTCTCCTGATAAATTTGGGATTCCAATCTTAAGACCCAGAGTTTATATCCCCTGTGTTCGAAAAGATGTTGCTGGAAATAACGCTGAAAAAATCAAAAATATTAAAACTGAATTAGAAAAACAATATACTAAAAATGTTGCTTCAATTGATACAATTTTAGACGCTTCTATTAAAAGTAAAATTACGCCCCATGAACTCAAAGTTTTAAAAATGTGGGATGAATTTTATAAAGGTGTTGATTTAAAAGTTATCGGTTTTCCTATTTGGATGGAATATTTTAAGCATCAAGGTTTATTAAATGAGTTTCCGTTATGGAAAGCAAAATTTATTCAGAAAAATATAGATTTATATACTCGCAATAAGAAGTTTATCGATCGTTGGCTTGCAAAACATGACAACCTTGAAGGGTACACGAATACTCAACGAAAAATGGAGTGGCAAGCAGGAAAAGATTACGAAAGTATTTTTGAATGTTTAATCCAGTTTAGACCCTCTGGAGTTAGAGTTAAGCGTCCAGATAAGTTCTCTACTCTTGTCGCGATGAATCATCAGCAAATAATCGGGAAATATAAACGTAGATTGACTATAGATGAGTCTAAGCGTCTTCAATCATTTCCTGAAGAATACCAACTTTCGGATTCAAATACTGTAGCAATGAAGCAACTTGGAAATTCAGTGAATATTACTGTTATTCAGAAAATTTTTGAAATCGTTTTAAAAGAATTTGCTTAAATTGTTGGTTTGAACACCAAAAATGCTAGAAAAACTTCGAAACAAACCTATTGTAATCAATTCTGATTTAGATGGAATTATGAGCGGTTTATTGCTCAAAAAATACTTGAATTGTTCTATTGTTGGGTTTACCAATAGTGCAGATACGGTTTGGCTCAACGAACGTTTATGTGATGATTATTCTGAATTGTGTTTTGTAGATATTTTTATTACCAATCCTGATACGATAACAATAGATCAGCATATTATTTCAGTAAATGAGCAACATCATAACCTACTAGAGAAGAATTCAAATAAGATAAATCCGAATTTATTAAATCCAAGATTTCACCTGCCAAACAGTTCGTATAAAACAAAATACCCATTTGGGACTGTACATTTTATTATTGCCTTGTTTGAAAAAATGGGAATTGAAATAGACTCTGCAATTTCTGAAGTTAATCCACACAAATTGTGTTGTATCGATTTTATTTTACGTGCTGATGATGCAATGAAAACAACAGTAGATAGTAAATATGTTGATAATGCTGCTGATTGGTGGAATTGGCTCAAAGAACTCTCTAATGATGGGAAAACTACGAATGGTTTTATAGATTATTTAGGAAACACAACTCCTAAAAAGGCTAAAGAATTGAAAAAAAGGATTGGAGATATTCTTAAAAAAGACCCTTATTACTGTGATACTTCTGATGGAGGAATTCATGAAATAACAACTAAAGAAAACTTTTTAAAAACCTCAGTAATTGCCTATTTCAAAATTATTGCGTCATTGATGCATATAGAATTATTTGATGTAGAAAGCCCTTTTAAAAGTTACGCAGGAGTTTCTGAGCGCATGTCACTAACTCAAAAACAGCGACAAGAATTGATAGAGTCAAATACAATTGACGGAAAGAAACTGTTCTCTTATGCTTTTGTTAGAACTAGTGGAAGAGTAGAAAGTTTTAGTGCTACTTATTTTCAAAAAAATTCTTAAATCTCTCTCAAATCATCAGCCAGAATCCAACCAATTTTACCGTCAGCCAATTTGATTTTTTTCCAATCATCAATGACATCTAAGACCAATACTTTTGTGCCTTCGTGTAATTCAAAGGTTGTATCACTATTCAATGTTGGTGCGTTTTTAATCTCTGTTGATTGCTTGAATATAATAGCATGCTTGGTATTCTTTTCATGGTTATATGATTTATAGGCAAACACAACACTAATAATCAATAATAAAGCACTTAAAATACTGGTATTGAAATACAATAATTTCTTTGCGCTAGAATAAGAAAAGTGATATAACAAGAATAATAGTGCACCAATAAAAGATAGTACAACCGCTATCCAAGCCCAAGTATCATAATGCAATTTATAAATATATTTCTCAGAGAATTTTTGCAAAAAAGTTTTAGGCATTACTTCGATTGCATCAATTTTCATACGCTTTGCAAAGGCTAAATTTGTTATTACATCTTCGTTTATAGGATTCAGTTTTAAAGCCTTTTCGTAATAATAAATTGAAGGAGCAATCTTATTTAACTTATAATAAGTGTTTCCTAAATTGTAATATAAATCATCAGATTCTTGACCTAAATCTTCAATCTTTTTATACAACTCTTCGGCTTCAGTATAACTTCCGTTTTTATATAAATTATTGGCTTGAAAAAACAACTCGCCTTCCGTTTGGCTGAATCCAAACGAGGTAAAAAAGACACATAATATGAGTACGAGTTTCTTCATTTATACTTGTTTATCAATTTTAGTAATAACCTTTTTTGCCTTGTCAAACTCTTTTTGCATCATTACATTGGTCGTTGGCGTATACCTTGCAAAATCACAATCATTCAGCACCTCAACAAATTCATTTATTGTCGTTTCATCTACATTTCTTTGCTGTAGTATTTCGGTAATTCTTTCTTTACTGATATCTGTTGTTTCAATATTCAATCGTGCTTTTAAAAAATTATGTAGTGCTTTTTCTAAAGCAAGATAAAAGGTTTCTTTTTTCCCTAATTCTTTCTTTGCTTGTGATAAATATTTACGCGCCAATTTATCGGCTTTTCTCAATCTATTTCCTGTAACATCACTATCTCTTTCGGCTTTTTTCTTCCCAATAAAAATTCCTATCGGAATTGCTAAAAATGGCAATAACAACAACATATAAAACAGATTAGACTTGAAAAAATCTTGTTTCTTCATTGACTCAAAACTTGTTTTATGCTGAATATACCTAAAGTTATTTGTAGCAGTAACTGTTGTTTGTTTTGAAGGAATATCTGTTTGATTTTGATTAGGAAGAGATTTTCCTTGAACAACATCAATAATCAAAGGTTCTGAAGTTATAGTGATATACTTTTCTTGATTTGGATCAAAATAAGAAAACTCAACTTCTGGAATTTTATACTTTCCTTTATATTCAGGAACAACAGTATAAGAATCAGAAATTTTACCTAATAATCCTTTTGAGTTTGTACGAACTTTTTCTTTTCGTTCAGGAGTATACACCTCTAATTCATTCGGTGTAATTATCTTCGGAATTTCAAATAACTTAATGTTTCCTTTACCGCTCACTTGAACATTTATTTGAGTTGTTTCATTGGCTCTCAAGACATCTTTTGAAGCAGAAACACTAAAGTCATATTCTCCAACTGCACCAGTAAAACTTTCTGGTTTTCCAAGAATTGGTAAGTCCTTTACATTCACATTTCTTTTTGAAGAACCTGTAGAATAATTAACTCTACGTGTAATTGCATTTCCAAAAAAATCACCTCGTCCTGTTGGTACATTCACCGTAATATCCATATCAATTGGATCTATAGAAAGTTTTCCTGATTTTTGAGGAATCAATAATGCTTTCTTTAAAATTATAGAACGGTATTTCTTCCCTTGATACTCTACATTTTTAGCCTCTATCTTTGGCACTTCAATGTCTTGATTCCAAAATCCATTGTATTGTGGAACCTCATTCATTCTCCAATCACTCAAGCCAACTTTTTCACTAAAATATAGTTTATAAACCACGTAAATTCCTTCACCAACATATGGACTTCCTTTAGAAATCTCGGTAGTTAAATGAACGTTTTGGCTCGCTATATATGATGGGTCATTTGGGTTTTCTGGAACTTCTGAAGCACTTACAACAATTACTTTTACTGTGTTAGAAGTTACTTTTTTTCCTTTGTATTCAATAGTAGCAGATGGAATTGTAAATGTTCCAACTCTTTTAGGTTTAATAATATAAATATATGCTTGTGAATAAGATGCCTTTCCATTAACCCAAGATTGATTTATGGAAGAACTTGGTCCTCCAACAACTTTAAAATTTTTAAAATCTGGAGCTTCAAAGTTATCTGCGCCTTGTTTATTTACCATAAACTCAATTCGCAAGCGTTGGCTGACTCCCAACTTATTTTTACTCACTGTCGTTTTTAATTCTACTTCTTGAGCAAGAACTGTCGCAATTGAAAAAAGCGCAAAAAATAATATGGAGATTTTTTTAAAACTCATTCTTCAAATTTACCAATCTTTTTCTTGTTTTACTTTCTTACCTCTTTCTTTCTTAGCATTCATTTTCTCTTGAGTTTTCTTCTCTTCATTATTCATTGCTTCTAGCAATTGTTTTATCTGCTGAGGAGACAACTTTCCAGGTTGAGGCTTCTGTTCTTTCTTATCGTCTTTTTTATCGTCTTTAGAATCTTTTTTATCCTCATCTTTTTTATCGTCCTTATTTTCTTCTTCATCTTCATCTTTTTCATCGTCCTTTTTATCCTGATCTTTATTCTCTTGATCCTTATCTTTATTATCCTTATTGTCTTTGTCGTCCTTCTTATCGTCTTGATTTTCTTGTTGATTTTTCAACATTTCTTGAGCCAAAGCCAAATTGTATCTTGTTTCATCATCTTTAGGGTTGGCTCTTAAAGAATTCTTGTAAGAATCAACAGCTTTTTGATACTCTTTCTCTTGAAAATGAGCATTTCCAATATTGTGCATAGAAGATGCTATAGTCATTTTGTCTTTAGACATTTTAGCAACTAATTCATATTGTTCGATTGCTTCTTTCCCTCTATTTTGTTGTGACAAAGCATTTCCTAAATTATAAATAGCAGTTTCATAATCTGAACTTTTAGCTATTGCTTTCTTATAAGCAACTTCAGCATCCGCAAATTCTAATTGGTTGTATAATTCATTTCCATCACGCACAAATTTTCGTGCTTCTTTTTCAAGTACAGC
>TARA_B110000091_G_scaffold214601_1_pt1 | contig 27368 bp, 27 predicted proteins | sample TARA_B110000091 | Tara Oceans TARA_B110000091 (sample SAMEA4397278) | marine metagenome | biome: Polar Biome; feature: [DCM] deep chlorophyll maximum layer (ENVO:01000326); material: water (ENVO:00002006), including particulate matter (ENVO:01000060) such as... | depth 35 m
AGATGGTACCAAAGAGAAGTTTCCTCTTGTGGACAATCAGATACAACCGCAACAATAAAAGTAACTGTAAATGTTTTACCTACAGTAACGGATACAACTTCAGCATCTCGATGTGGAGGGGGAACTGTCACTTTAGGAGCGACTACAAGTTCAGGGACAATCGATTGGTACGATGCTCTAACGGGTGGTGCATACGAAGGAACAGGAACAGTATGGTTAACAGGAAGTCTTTCTTCAACAACTACTTATTACGCAGAAGCAATCAGTGCCGAAGGCTGTACTTCAGCCGTAAGATTACCAGCAATCGCAACAATCAATGATAATCCAATGGTTAATTTACCAGTTAATCAATCAATTTGTAAAGACGATTCTTTAACACTAGATGCAGGAGCAGGGTATGACTATTTATGGTTGCCAAACGGGGAGATTGTTCAAAAAATCACTGTGGACACAGCTGCTATTTATAAAGTAGTTATTACAGATGGATTTGGTTGTACTGCTTCTGATAGTATTATTCTTTCTATAGATACTTTACCCTTTGTCTTCTTAGGAAATGATACTTCGATTTGTATAAATCAAACGATTGACTTTAGAGCCAACGAAGGATATTCATATAGTTGGAGTCCCAATGGCGAAATTACTTCTTCGATTTTAGGTATTAATACCTCTGGTGTTTATAGAGTTTTAATAGAAGATGGAAACGAATGTAAAGGTAAGGATAGTTTAGTTTTAACAATTGATACATTACCAATCGTAAAATTAGGGAACGATACCGCTATTTGTTTTGGGGACTCATTAATCTACAATGCTGGTGCTGGGTATATTTATGCTTGGAACCCAAATACTGAAACTACACCTACAATTACCGTTAAAACTCAAGGGACTTATGCTGTCTCAATTACTGATGGGAATGGTTGTATAGGTGTTGGCGCAGTTGATGTTATTGTGGATACAATACCAAATTTGTTTTTAGGTAATGACACCTCAATTTGTGAATCTAAAAACTTAACATTAGATGCCGGAGCAAACTATGCATATATATGGAGTCCAAATGGAGAAGTTTCTCAAAGCATTACAGTAGATACAGTTGCAACTTATTTGGTGTTAATTATTGATGGGAATGGATGTGAAAGAACTGACTCAATTAATGTTTCAATCGATACATTACCAATTGTCACACTAGGTAATGATACTTCAATTTGTATTGATTCGACTTTAAGACTTGATGCTGGATTAGGAGTAAGTTGGTTCTGGAGTACAACTGAATTAACGCAAGACATTACTATAAGTACTTCAGGTGAATACAGAGTTACTGTGATTGATGGGAATGGCTGTATCGGAAGAGATACGATTGCATTATCGATAAATGGTTTACCAATAGTTGAGTTAGGAAGTGATACTTCTATTTGTTTAGATAGTTTGATCGTATTGGATGCAGGAAACAATACTGCATCATGGTTATGGAATACTACCCAGTTAACACAATCGATTTCAACCAATTTACCTAATACATATGACGTAGTAGTAACGGATATAAATGGATGCGTAGGTTATGATACTTTAGTATTATCTATTGACACTATACCAGTTGTTTTTTTAGGAAATGATACTTCGATTTGTGCAGATTCAACCTTGTTACTAAATGCAGGGAATAATGGTGCTGCAAGTTATGTTTGGAATGATGGAGCAAATAGCAAATTAAATACTGTTAGCACAACCAATGTTTATGATGTGATGGTAACAACCATTAAGGGTTGTGTCGGTTATGACACGATTATGGTTTCCATAAATGAATTACCGATTGTAGCTTTAGGTGGCGACTCAAGTTTATGTACTGGAGATTCAATGGTTATTTACGGAGGGTTATCCGATGTTACTTATTTATGGAATCCAACAAATGAAACTTCGGATTCAATAATTGTAAATTCACTAGGAACTTATGATGTGATTGTAACTGATACCAACAATTGTGTAAGTTATGATACAATCAAAATAACAGTAGATGTATTGCCAATTGTTAGTTTAGGGATCGACTCGAGTTTGTGTGCAGGAGATAGCATGTTGATAAATGCTGTAAATACAAATGCTAGTTTCCTTTGGAATACCTTAGATACTACTCAGACACTTTTAGTTCAAATAGCCGGCGAGTATATCTTAGTTGTTACAAATGATGCTTTATGTTCAGCTGCTGATTCTGTAACGGTAACAGTAGATAGTCTTCCAATTATTAACCTAGGAAATGATACCGTAATTTGTAATTTGGACAGTATTATTTTTAACGCAGGAAATGCAGGAGCTAGTTTTGATTGGTCAACAAATTCAAACAATCAGTTTATTCAAGTAAGGACTTCTGGAGAATATATGGTTACGGTAACCAATAGTTATTTATGTAGTACTCATGATACTGTAAACCTTGACATTAATACCTTACCAAATGTAGAATTAGGAGAAGATAGAGAAGTGTGTAGACATTTAAATTTAGGTTTAGGAGTTGAAGAGGAAGGAGCGAACTACGTATGGAATAATGGAACTTATGCAGACTCAATTTCGACTAATCTTCCTGGAACTTATTACATAGATGTAGTTGATACGAACAATTGTTTTAAAACAGATACAATCGTTTTAACATCTGGACCAGATTTAGTGATTGATTTAGGAGATAATTCTAATTTATGTACTGGAGATGATGTTAATATAACAGTTGATGTTACCAACTCGGTGGGAGCTTTAAGTTATGACTGGAGTACTTCCTCGACAGGTAATTCAATTAACGTTTCAGAAACTGGTAACTATTCAGTTATCGTAATTGATGCTAACGGTTGCTGGGGAGAAGATGAAAAAGTGATTACACTTCGACCATTGCCAATAATTAGCTTAATAGCTGATACTAATTCAATGTGTAGTATGGACGAATCAGATGACGTAGTTAGAATTAGAGCTAACTATAATGGTGACTATGTAGAATGGGGGACAGGTGAAATTGCTGATGAATATGTAACTCAAGCATCAGGGTTCTTTGAAGCGGTAACTTATAGCCAGTATGGATGTGAATCATATGATACGATAACAATCGCTGAATACTGTCGTCCAGTTAGACTTACCTTTCCAAATGTTTATACTCCAAACGAAGATGGAATAAATGATTTATTTGTGCCATTTGAATTGTCTTATGAAGATGAAGATTACTTGAGAGCGAGATTAGAACACATTACTTTCAAAGTATACAATAGGTGGGGTATATCTATTTACTCTATCAGCAAAGAAGTCATACCAAAATGGAATGGCTATACTAATAAGGGATATCAGGCTACATCTGGAACTTACTACTGGGTATTGAAGTATAAAATGATTGATTCAGAAGTTATTCGAAATAATGGATTTGTTGAATTAATAAGATAAAAGATTACTAATTATATCTGATAATCTAATCGAAAGCCATTCCATTTATTTGGAATGGCTTTTTATTAATTAACATTTTTTAATTGATGTTTAATATGTTCATGAACAAAAGTAATATTAGAAGTATTGTGAACTTAACTTCTGATATCCATTCTTTTTTCGGAAATTTGCGATTCAATAAAATCAAATGAAAATAGTTCTTATTGATTATGGTGCAGGTAATGTCCAATCTGTTAAGTATGCGCTTAACAGATTAGGGATTGAGCCCAGTTTAACCAAAGATCACGACGAAATAAAATCTGCCGATAAAGTTATTTTTCCAGGAGTAGGATCTGCAAAGGCCGCAATGGAACAATTAAAAGCGTCAGGTTTAGATGCATTAATTCCAACACTTACACAACCTGTTTTAGGTATTTGTGTAGGGATGCAATTAATGTGTAAACATTCCGAAGAAGGAGATGTGCAGTGTTTAGGAATTATCGATTCGGAAGTAAAGAAATTTAAACCAGGATTAAAAATCCCGCACATGGGGTGGAATAATATCTCCAATTTGAAATCACCTTTATTTCAAGGTTTACCAACTGAGCACCAAGTTTACTTCGTACACAGTTATTACGTGCCTGTAAATGAATATACGATTGCAACTACAGACTATTCAAATGATTTTAGTGCCGCAATCAAAAAAGATAATTTTTATGCCGTTCAATTTCACGCTGAGAAAAGTGGCGATATTGGAGAGCAAATTCTTAAAAAGTTTTTAGCGTTATGATTATAATTCCTGCAATTGATTTAATTGATGCCAAAGCGGTACGGTTAACAAAAGGTGATTACAACCAGAAAAAAATATACAATGAAAGTCCGTTAGCTGTTGCTCAAGAATTTGAAGCAGCTGGTTTTACACATTTACACTTAGTTGATTTAGACGGTGCTAAAAGTGGACACATCATTAATGATAAAGTACTAAGAGATATTACTTCAAACACAAATTTGAAAGTAGATTTTGGAGGTGGTGTTAAAACCAATGAAGACATCGCTTTGGCATTTGAATGTGGAGCAGTGCAAGTAACCGGTGGAAGTATCGCTGTTAAAAACAGAGAAGTTTTCGAAGGTTGGTTGAAAGAGTATGGTGATAAGATCATTTTAGGAGCTGATGTAAATGAGCGAAAAATAGCAGTATCAGGGTGGCAAGAAACGACCGATATGGATTTGTTTACTTTCTTAGCAGATTATCACGCTAAAGGAGCCGAATATGTAATCTGTACAGATATCGCCAAAGATGGTTTGTTACAAGGAAGTTCAAACGCATTGTATGCTGAAATCATGCAAGAATTCCCGAACATCAAGTTAGTAGCATCCGGTGGAGTTACGACTGAAGATGATTTGAAAATATTAGAAGATATGGGTGTTTACGGAGCAATCGTTGGTAAAGCGATTTACGAAGGAAGACTTTCATTAGAAACATTGATCAAATACCACAACGTTTAAGATATGTTGTCAAAAAGAATAATTCCTTGTCTGGATATAAAAGATGGTCGCACCGTAAAAGGTGTGAACTTCGTAGGTTTAAGAGATGCAGGAGATCCTGTTGATTTAGCTGAATTATATTCGAAAGAAGGAGCAGATGAATTGGTGTTTTTAGACATTACTGCAACGCACGAAAAAAGAAAGACTTTATTGGAATTAGTAACGCGAGTTGCCGAGCGAATAAACATTCCTTTTACAGTAGGTGGTGGTATTTCCGAAATTGATGATGCTTATGCATTATTAAAAGCAGGAGCTGATAAAATCAGTATCAATTCAGCGGCCGTAAAACGCCCAGAGTTAATAAACGAATTAAACGCTCATTTCGGCGCTCAATTCGTAGTTGTTGCTATTGATGCGAAAAAGACTGAAGACGGCTGGAAAGTCTTCTTAAGAGGTGGAAGAGATCGTACTGAGTTAGACCTTTTTGAATGGGCTAAGGAAGTTGAAGAAAGAGGAGCAGGAGAAATTTTGTTTACATCAATGAATCACGATGGAACAAAAGCCGGATTCGCAAATGAAGAGTTAGCACGTTTATCCGAATCATTAAACATTCCAATCATCGCATCAGGTGGTGCTGGCACCATGGAGCATTTTAAAGATACCTTTATCGAAGGAAAATCAGATGCCGCACTTGCCGCAAGTATATTCCACTTTAAAGAAATTTCAATCCCTGATCTAAAGGGCTACTTGAAAGAAGAAAAAATTCCAATAAGATTATAATAAAAAGACCGATTTAAGATCGGTCTTTTTATTTAGCAACAACTTGTAGACTCTGTGCTAAGATGTGCAGTTATAATTGCAAGCTTCCCTGTTACAGCAGTTTTTTTGACTTTTTATGTTTTTGATTTTTAATGGTTTGTAAATTACTTTCACTATTAAAGACGGGGCTAAAATGGTTAACACCATGAGTAATTCTATAGTTGCTAAGTTCACCATTGTTATGGGGAATTCTTACGGAGCCGGGAAGGACGCAGGTTTTATTTTTTTTTGGGAGACGATTGCTTTTTGTACGCAGATTTGCTCAAAGTTTATTTTAATTGAAGGAGCTAACGCATTCTTCGTTTCGGAGATTTTGCAGATGTTGTTTCTTGATTGGTGATAGTTGATTAATGGTGAATGCCTGGGACGATACCTATGTGGTTGCCGATGACACCTCCAATGCCGTTGCCGTGATTGCTGCTGATGTAGTTGCCGTGATTGTGGCTAATGTTTGCGTATCTCAGGCAAGATTTGTCATCCCGTTCTTGAAACGGTATCTCACGGTATCACAAGCACAACTGCGGAATTATTTTCAAGAACTGCATGACAGTACTTCAGAAAGGGATTGCTTTTGATTGTCGCGCGGTTCCCCGTCTTCGCTAGGATTATGTTGTTATTATATAAGTCTGTCATTCACGCGAAGGCAAGGATCTGCGACTGTTTTTTTGGCTAAAATTGTTTGGCGAAAGTTGTACTTAACAATCAACATCTTTATTATCGGGCAATGATGTCTTTTTCACCATCAGATAACTCTTGGATAAAGGGCTTTAAGAAATTGGTGAGATCTGTTCCTGTATTATTGATTACACCAGGGAGTGATTCTTCGAAGTTTAACTATTTGGTGTCGATCTTTCTTTTTCGGTAATTGAAGTAAAGCTTCTGTGAATCTTAATGAAAACTTCCAATTAAAAACAGAAGAATGAAACAATTTCATAGCTTCCAAATCAGAAGCTGTGAATGAAACGTAATTAATATGAATTATCAAATAAAGTTTTTGGTAGATTTTAAGTTTGAATAACACCAGGGTTAAATTGCTTTAGGATAGGAGCGTGGTTAGCAGCTTCGATTCCCATACTAATCACCTTTCGAGTGTCTTTAGGATCGATAATCGCATCAACCCATAATCTAGCAGCAGCATAATAAGGAGACGTTTGAGCGTCGTATTTTGCTTGAATCGAGTCTAGCATTTCTTTTTTATCTTCTTCGCTAACCGTTTCGCCTTGTGCCTTTTTACTGCTCATTTGAATTTGCAGTAAAACCTTAGCAGCTTGAGCACCACCCATAACTGCAATTTTAGCAGTAGGCCACGCAACAATTAAGCGAGGATCAAAAGCTTTTCCACACATCGCATAATTTCCAGCACCGTAAGAATTACCCATAACAATGGTGAACTTAGGAACTACAGAGTTACTCATGGCGTTAACCATTTTAGCACCGTCCTTAATAATACCAGCTTGCTCGGATCGAGATCCAACCATAAAACCAGTAACATCGTGGAAAAAAACCAAAGGAATTTTCTTTTGATTACAACCCATTATAAAACGAGCTGATTTATCTGCTGAGTCATTGTAAATAACACCACCAAAATGCATTTCCCCTTTTTTAGTTTTAACGACTTTACGTTGATTCATCACAATGCCAACACTCCAGCCGTCAATACGAGCATATCCACAAATAATAGACTTTCCAAAACCTGCTTTATATTCAGTGAATTTGGAATCATCCACCAAACGCATAATTATTTCTTTAGAATCGTAAGGTTTGGCACGATCAGAAGGAAGTATTCCGTATAAATCTTGAGCAGGGAATTTAGGGTCTTTACTTTTTTCTCTAGAGAATCCTGCGTTTTCAGGAGCTCCAAATTTATCAACTAAGTCACGAATTGTTTCTAAGCACTCTGTATCAGATTCACATTCGTAATCCGTAACGCCCGAAATTTCACAATGCGTTTCTGATCCACCTAGTGTTTCGTTATCGATTGTTTCACCAATAGCAGCTTTTACTAAATAAGAACCCGCTAAGAAAATCGTCCCTGTCTTTTTAACAATCAAAGCATCATCACTCATTATTGGGAGGTAAGCACCCCCAGCAACACAGCTTCCCATAACAGCTGCAATTTGAGGAATCCCCATTGAGCTCATTATGGCATTGTTTCTAAATATTCTTCCGAAGTGCTCTTTGTCTGGGAAAATTTCATCCTGCATGGGTAAGAAAACACCTGCAGAATCCACTAAATATATGATTGGGATTTTGTTTTCCATCGCAATTTCTTGCGCTCTTAAATTCTTTTTACCAGTGATTGGAAACCAAGCTCCAGCTTTAACTGTAGCATCATTTGCAACAACGATCACTTGTCGTTTTTTTACATAACCTAAAACAACAACAACTCCACCACTAGGGCAACCTCCATACTCTTTGTACATTTCATCACCAGCAAATGCACCAATTTCCTGTGAACGTGATTTTTTGTCCAGTAGCTTTTTAATGCGTTCTCTGGCAGTTAGTTTTCCTTGACCGTGTAATTTTTCGATTCGTTTTTCACCACCGCCTTTATGAACCGTGAAGAGTTTCTTTTTTAAATCGGAAACCATCATGCGCATTTTGTCTTCGTTTTTATTGAATTCAATATCCATAGCGGTGGGTTTTAGATCGTTTTATGTAATTGTTTGATATAAGGTTTCGCATCAATTAAGATTCGTAAGGAACTCTATTTAAAATACTTTTAGCTAGCGTCACTTCATCCGTGTATTCTATCTGTTCTCCAAATGAAACACCTCTAGCAATAGTAGTGATTTTCACATCAACACCATTTAATTTTTTATAAAGAAAGAAATTGGTCGTGTCACCTTCCATGGTGATTCTCAATGCTAAAAGAACTTCCTTGATTTCAGGATTGTTCTTAACGCGATCAATTAAAGATTCTATATTTAAATCGGTTGGTCCAACCCCGTCCATTGGAGAAATCACACCACCTAAAATGTGATACTTACCTCTAAATTGATGTGTGTTTTCAATTGCTAGTACGTCACGAATATCTTCAACAACACAAATTAATTCGCCATTTCGAGAAGGAGAGGAGCAAACACTACAAATTTCTAACTCGGTTAAATTATGACATATTTTGCATTCGTGAATGTTGCTTTTCAGTTCAGCTAATGTTTTACCAAAGCCTTTTAAAAAGTCATCATCTTGCTTTAATAATTGTAAAGCATAACGTTGCGCAGTTTTTCTTCCAACACCTGGAAGGGCGTTGAAATAACTTGCTAGGTCGTTGATGAATTTTAATGACTGCGGATTATCCATTTAAAGAGTTAAAACACCTTCTTTACTAAGTGCATTGTATAATTTATTTAAAGGAAGTCCCATAATATTATAGTAGCAACCATCAATTTTTTGAATTTTAGCTTGACCAATCCATTCTTGAATTCCGTATGCTCCCGCTTTATCTAAAGGTTGAAATTTGTTCACGTAAAAACGTGCTTCAGCTTCGGTTATTTCATCAAATGTTACTTTAGATGTACTGCTAAATGATATTTTACGATCATGAAACTGCAAGCAAACACCAGTAACAACATCGTGTTCTTTGCCGCTTAATTCCTGAATCATACTTAATGCATCCGTTCCATCAGTAGGTTTTCCTAAAATACGATCTTGATAAATAACAACCGTATCAGATGTGATAACAACCGTGTCTTCTGCCACTTTTCCGTTATAGGGATCTCCTTTTAAGCGAGCCAAGTATTCAGGAACATCAAATGGAGATATTTCAGGAGGGTATGTTTCATCAATGTTCAAAACTTGAATATCAAATTCTACCCCCAATTGTTTTAATAACTCTTGTCTACGAGGTGATTTACTTGCTAATATTACTTTTTTGTGTTGAACCATTATTAAACGTTTGTTGCGTAAAGAACAGTAGTTATAACTCCAGTAAGCATGATGATTTTCACCAAATTACTTGCTGTTTGATAATCATCATTCGACCGAGCTTTGTTTAAATCGTAAATTAAAAAGACTGATGGAATTATAATTAATAAATAAGCGTAAAAGTAAAAAAACCAAGTGTTAAAAGGATTGAAATCCAACTGAGTATGCAGCAAATAAGCACATGATCCAGCAAAAACAATAGCTAATAAGTAAACAATTGCTTTAGTTACTGTTGTTCCTAAAGCAATTGGGGCCGTTTTTCCACCAACAGCGTAATCACCTTTTTCGTCTTGTAAGTCTTTAATTATTTCACGAATCATAGTAAGTAAAAAGGCAAAGCCAGCCAATATGATTGAAAAATAAAATAAGACTTGTAGTGGGCCTTCTAAAATACTTTGTTTGAAAAGGTTGATGTACCCAAGTCCCTCAAAAACTAAATATACTAAAGGAATGAAAGCTGATGCAATCGCAACTAGAAAATTCCCGATTAATAAAGAGTTCTTAAAGTAAGTTGAATAAATCCAAAGAATTGCTGTAGTAAAAACATGGATTAAGGCCAATTGGTAGTCACCTTGTTTATCTCCAATATAAACTGCGATGATAATTCCTGCGATGTTAAAAATCAAGTAAAGAGCATGCGCTAACTTTTCAGAAACCACTTTGTTTATGATGACCTTATCTGGCTTGTTGATTAAATCGGCTTTAATATCATTTAAGTCATTAATAATGTACCCAGCACCCCCAATTAAGGCAACACTAATACAAAGTAAAAGCGTGTCCAGTAAATCAAGGGTAGAATGACTCATCGAAAATAATCGTCCAATGGCTACTTCAAAAACACAATACTTCAACACTAAAATCGTAAGTGCAGAGATTGCTAAGTTTCTCCAGCGAATTAAATTTAGAATCGATTTTACCATATGTCAGCTTGATCTTTAATCTCAGGATTAAACCATTTCTCTTGAGCACGCATTACTTTTTCTATAACGTCTCTTACACATCCTTTTCCTCCATCAATAGGAGAGATGTATTGGGATATTTGTTTAATTTCAGTAGCAGCATCTCCAGGGCAGGTTGGTAAACCAATTGTGTTCATAATCTCATAATCAGGAACATCATCTCCCATGTAAAGAATTTCTTCGTCCTTTAAATTATAAGTTAATTTTAATTCGTCAAACGAATCCCATTTGTGAGCAGCGCCCATGTAAACATCGTGAATGCCTAAACCTGTAAAACGTTTTCGAACGATCTCATTTTTACCGCCAGAGATAATTGCAACTCTATATCCTTTTTTAACGGCTAATTGCAATGCAAAACCGTCTTTAACATTCATTGTTCTTGATTGTTCGCCTGTTGGCTCAAGAATTACGGAACCATCTGTTAAAACTCCATCAATATCAAAAATGAAGGTGGTGATTTTTGTTAAATTTTCTGGGTATCTCATGTAATTAAAATAAGTAGTTACAAAAATATGACATTAAAAATGCTGTAAAGGGATTTACAGCATTTTTAATTCAATTTATATTGTGGAAATAATGTTTTAAAATCAACTTTTTTTCACGTATTTCGTTAAAATAACTATGTATTGACCTTCAACTCTTCCTTCAATGTATTCAGCATTGTTAGGGTCTAGTTTAATGTTTTTAACAGCAGTACCGCGCTTTGCTGTAAAATTCCCACCACCTTTAACATTTAAATCTTGCGTTAAAACAACAGCGTCACCATCCGTTAAAGTATTCCCATTACTATCTTTATGAATAACAATCTTCGCAACCGATTCATCCAATAAACCTTTTTTAGCCCATGCTAATGCATCGCCTTCAAGATAAATCATATCCAATAAATCTTGTGGCCAACCCTCGGAAGCTAATTTCGAAAGCATTCTGTAAGCAACAACTTTAACCGCGTCAACTTCACTCCACATACTTTCATTTAAACATCTCCAGTGGTTTGAATCTGCCGTTGCAGGATTGGTTAATTGATCGTTACAAGTTTTACAAGTCATAATGTTTTCGTACCCTCCACGGTTAGATGTGGGGTTCACTTCATAAACAATTAAGTCATTAGTTGCTGTACATAATTCACATTTATAACCGCTTCTTTTTTGTAATTCTTGTTCGATCTCCATTTTGCCAATTTTGCATAAAGTTAGCGCGAATAATCAAATATTCTATTGATTAATTTTTCTCCAACAATTTCATTAGATTTACGTAAGAGAGTCGTAGTTAACTCTTCTTAAAGGCTTCAGAATGGAAGGACAGGTATTAGACGCAGCAGCAAAAGCATTATCAATTAATTTAGATAAAACCATTTATGGTGCTTTTGCAGAGATAGGAGCAGGACAGGAAATTGCCCGAAACTTTTTTGTAGTTGGTGGTGCATCTGGAACAATAGCAAAGTCATTAAGCGCTTATGATATGGCGATGAGTGATGCTATTTACGGAGAACGGCCAGGAAGGTATGTTTGTCAGGGTCGTTTAGAGCAAATGCTTACTTATGAGTATAACCGCTTAATTACGGAGCTTGGACCTAAAAAACCGGAAAAAAGGTTTTTTGCAATTGCGAATACAGTTGAAACAATTAATTATGACCGATCCAACAAGTCTCACGGATGGATGGGTGTTCGTTTTCAGTTAAATCCAGGGGAAGAATATAATGATGTCATCATTCACATTAGATTATTAGATAGAGAAAACATTCTACAACAAGAAATAATAGGAAAGCTAGGAGTTAATTTGCTATATGGTTGTTACCATTTGCATCATTCACCAGAAAGTATTTTAAAGCACATGAACGATGGGTTAATCCCAGGGCGTATGCAAATTGATATGGTGAGTATGAAAGGACCACTTTTCAAAAATGTTGACAATAGGTTACTAAGTTTATGGTTGGTTAAAAACAAAATGGCTGATGCTGTAATGTTTCAACCGGATGGTAAACCAATTCACCCAACAGAAGTTCTTTATAAAAAAGAAATCCTAGCGATGCGTGGAAGATTTCGTCCGGTAACGAAAGTTCACTTGGACATGCTTAAAAATGGAATGAAGCAGTTTGAGAAGGATGAAAGAGTAAAAAACAAAAAGAGAATTACAGTTATTACCGAATTAACGCTTAAAGATTTAAGTGGAGAGGAAGGTATAGATGAAAAGGACTTCTTGGATAGAGTTGATATTTTAACGGCTTTAGGTCAAACAGTATTGGTTTCTAATTTCCAAGAATATTATAAGTTGGTTCAGTATTTAACACGATATAACACAGGTGCGCAGTTGGCTTTAGTTTTAGGCGCGAATTCGTTAATTAATGTATTTAACGAACGTTTCTACGAAAAGCTGAATGGCGGATTAATGGAGGCCTTTGGCTACCTGTTTCATAAAGATGTACGGTTGTATTTGTATCCTTACAAGTTTGGAGACGAAGTGATTAAGGCTGATAATATGATTATCCCTGAAAAATACGAAGAGTTGTATAGTTTTTTAAAGTCCAGCAATAAAATTGTGGATTACGAAAATTACGATGAGGAAAACTTGCATATCTTTTCTCATAAAGTCTTGGAGAAGATTACGGAAGGGAATACAGAGTGGGAAAAAATGGTTCCGCCAATAGTAGCCCGTATAATTAAGGAGAATAACTTCTTTAATTACCGAAAAAAAAAATTCTCTAAATCAAGAATGAGTTTTCGTTAAAAACAGATAAATTCAAATTGAATAATATTATTAAAAGACCGATTTTCATCGGTCTTTTTTTGTTAAAAACAATCTATCTTTGTTGCTATAAATTACTATTATGAAAATTGTATTCCTTGGAACTCCCGATTTTGCTGTTGCATCTTTAAAAGCAACTGTTGAAGCTGGTTTTGATGTCGTAGGTGTTATTACAACGCCAGATAAAAAAGCGGGTAGAGGGATGAAATTACAGGAATCTGCAGTGAAAAAATATGCTATTGAAGCTGGATTGAATGTTTTGCAACCCACTAATTTAAAAGATGAGGGCTTCTTATTGGAGTTAAAATCTTTAGAGGCTGACATTCAGGTTATTGTTGCTTTTAGGATGTTGCCAGAAGTAGTTTGGGGAATGCCTAAATATGGAACGTTTAATTTACATGGTTCGTTATTACCTGATTACAGAGGTGCTGCACCAATTAACTGGGCGATTATGAACGGTGAACAAGAAACAGGTGTTTCTACTTTTTTCTTAGATGCTAAGATTGATACAGGTGAAATCATTGATAATACGATTGTTAAGATTGGAGCAGATGAAACGGCCGGAGAATTACACGATCGATTAATGGACGTTGGAGCTGATTTAGTCGTGAAAACTATTAAGGAGATTGAATCGGGAGATGTATCTACAAAAAATCAAGATGAGATTTTAAATGGCCGTCAACCTAAATTGGCATACAAGATTTTTAAAGATACCTGCGGGATTAACTGGTCTAAATCAAGCGAAGAAGTGCACAATCACATTAGAGGGTTAAGTCCATATCCAGCAGCGTTTACTACATTGAAATTTCCTGACGGAAAATTATTAGGCCTTAAAATTTTTAAAACTCAGAAATCTGATGAATCAGTAGGAGAGAAGTTGCTACAATCAGATGGTAAAAAGGAATTGTTTATTGGTTGTAAAAATGGTGCCTTAAAAGTATTGGAATTACAGTTGGCGGGTAAGAAGAGAATGCCTGTTGCAAGTTTTATTCAGGGCGTTAACCTTGAAGGCGTTGAGATTGTTTAAGTAGGATTACTGTTTTAAAATAAGCTTGCCTTTTTGAAGAACTTTTACCTTTTTAGAATTCTCATAAGATAAAACATACACGTAAATACCCGATTTACAGGGGTTTCCTGTATTTTGTTCCCTACCGTTCCATTTTTTATTCGCATTATTACCATTGAATACTTCTCTTCCTGAAGAATCATGGATGATAAATTCGTTTATAGAAATACTTTCATTATTAATTCCAAATGTGCTTTTATTGTTTCCAGACACTGGTTGAAAAAATGGAGGTAAAGGAATTTTGTATTCTTTGTTGGCTTTGATTTTTTGCTGGCTACTATCTATGCATCCATATTCATTAATTACTTTTTGTTTAATAGAGACTTCTTGGTGACTAGGAACTTGAATAAAGCCGTTTTGTTGATTAATCAATTGATCGTTAATTAGATATAACAAACTATCCGATTTGTTGTGACTATTGATTTTGATTACTGCTGGGTTGGTAAGTATTACATTATTAATATCGAATCCAGTTTTAGGGTTTTTAATTATTTTTACAGACTGAGAGATAGAGTCCCAGCATCCGTTTTTGTCTAATACTTTTAAGTGGATATTTGATTTTTCGTCTTCTGAAAATTGATGTTCCGGGTTTTGCTCTAAGGAATATTCACCATCACCAAAGTCCCATATCCAACTTTTTACGTTAGCTGATGTAGCATAGGTGTTATCTGTAAACCCAACCTTTTTATCACATAGATTTTTAGGGTTGAAAAAAGCAAAAGGAGCTGCTTTGATATCGATTGATTTAAGTTTTGAATACGATTTACCTTTTACAGTTTGAATGGTAAGATTTACATTGTAAACCCCCGATTCAGAATAAGCATGAACAGGGCTGTTATCTGTAGAAACACTATGATCTCCAAATTCCCAAAACCAGGACACTACCTCATCATCAACTGCAGTGCTTAAGTCTTCAAAATAAATAAGGTTGTTGATACAGTGGTTGTTATAGCTAAAGTCTGCAAGATTAGCAAAAGAAATACTACTGATTAAAAGTAAGAAAAGCGCGAGTACTTGTTTCATTCGACTTTTAACTACGCGAAAAGTCTTAAAAAGTTTTAAATACCAGTTTAAGTTATTAACAATGAATGCGATTAGGCTACTCCAGTGAAATTGAATAATTACTTTTATCAAAAAAAATGAAATGAGAAATTTATTGGTTTTACTAGTGATTGCTATTATTTTTGGGTGTTCAAAGGTTCCAATATCTGGGAGACGACAAGTAAGCCTAATTCCCGAAAAACAATTAATTACGATGAGTCAATCGCAATATGCTACGTTTTTAAGCACGGCTAATGTTATTCAAAATACAGATCAGGCTCGTTTAGTAGAAAAAGTAGGTTTAAATATATCTAACGCTGTAAACATGTATATGCAAAATCATGGGAAGCTAAATAGAATCAAAGGTTTTGATTGGGAGTTTAAATTGGTAAACGATCAAACAGTAAACGCTTGGTGTATGCCTGGTGGTAAAATTTGTGTTTACACAGGTATTTTGGACATCACGCAAGACGAAACAGGCTTAGCAGTTGTGATGGGTCATGAAGTTGCACACGCAATTGCAAGGCATGGAAATGAAAGGATGAGTAAAGGTTTGTTAACGCAAATGGGTGGAGTTGCATTAAGTGTAGCGATGTCGAGTAAAGGACCAGAAACGCAACAGTTATTTCAAGAAGCTTACGGAATGGGAAGCGGTATTAGTGGTTTAGCGTTCTCTAGAAAGAATGAATTAGAATCGGATAAATTAGGATTAGTATTCATGGCGTTAGCAGGTTACGACGCTAGTAAGGCATCGGATTTTTGGAAAAGAATGGCTTCCAACGGTGAGCAGCCACCTGAGTTTTTATCTACACATCCAAGTGATGAAAGAAGGGTTCATGAGATTAACGAATTTCTTCTATCAGAAACTTTCAGAAAGCATTCTAAACACTAAACACTTTAGAGCTTCAGCTTTTACATAAAAAGCCTTAACTTTGCACAAAATTCACAAGTTCAGATTATGAATATAGATTTTTCAAAAGGAGACGGATTAGTTCCTGCAATCATTCAAGACGCTAAAACAAAGAATGTTTTAATGTTGGGTTACATGAATCAGGATGCGTTTGATAAAACAAACGAGACTAAAAAAGCAACGTTCTTTTCGAGAAGTAAAAACCGTTTATGGACAAAAGGTGAAGAGAGTGGGAACTTCTTAAACTTAGTTTCCATCAAAAACGATTGTGATAATGATACGTTATTAGTACTTGTTAATCCAGTTGGACCAGCCTGTCATAAAGGAACAGGTAACTGTTGGGGCGAATCAAACGATGAAAACAAGTTGCAATTTATCTCTTCTTTAGAGGACACGATTGAATCGCGTAAAAATTCAACTTCTGAAAAGTCTTACGTTAAGTCTTTATTAGAAAGCGGAATTAACAAAGTGGCTCAAAAAGTAGGCGAGGAAGCTGTAGAGGTTGTTATTGAAGCTAAAGACGACAATGAAGAGTTATTCCTAAGTGAATCAGCGGATTTACTTTTTCATTATTTAGTATTACTACAAGCAAAAGGACATAAGTTAGAAGATGTTGTAAACGTCCTAAAAGGAAGAGCCAAATAAGCTGCTTTAAAATATATCAACAAAAAAGCCATCTTTTTAAGATGGCTTTTTTGTTGATATAAGTTTTTGACTATTCTACTTAATGTGGTTGTTTGAGCTTAAATTTAGGCTCAATTTTATATGCTCGTATCGTTATTCCATTCGTTTACCTGAATCTACATTTGTGAAGTTAATTGCAATTCATTTTCCTAAAAATAAGAGCAGTATAACCAATTTTGGATTTAAAAAATTTGTTAAAGTTAGAAGCGATGTATTTGATCCAATCCTTGCGAGTAAAGGATGTTTCTTTTAGCCTATGCTTAAAGGTAGGTGTAGTTGGATTAATTTACTTTTTAGTTTTACGGGTGAAAAGATCTGAACTAATAACAAGTCAAATAGCCAATTTTCTTATGTTTTAAATAAACAATAAAATAAAGGTGAAATTTGTTTTATTGTAGTGAACGACGGTACTTATTTAAATTAGGAACTAAACAAAAAAATCTCAAGTAATTAATTACTTGAGATTTAGATATTTTAATAAAACCAGATGATCTTAAGCCTCTTTAATAGTTTGAACATTTGCTTCACCGATTTTTTTAGCGGAAAGCTTACTTGGAGCGTTAAATAAGTAATCTTCACCAGAACCAGTTTTAGGGTAGGCCATAACGTCTCGGATAGAATCTTTCTTTTCTAAAATCATTAATAAACGATCTAATCCCCAAGCAATTCCACCATGTGGAGGTGCTCCGTATTGGAAGGCGTTGTATACGTTCCCAACAGATGCTAGCATTTCTTCATGGTTGTAACCCATGATTTTAAAAGTGGCTTCAAGTATATCTCCACGATGGGCTCGAACTGAACCTCCACCAATTTCATATCCGTTAAGAATAAGGTCATATTGTTGTGCTAAAATCGTTTTAGGGTCTTTTCCTTCCATATGCTGACCGATAAATTCAGGTTTCGGCATACTGAACGGGTTATGAGAGAAAGTCCAACCACCGTCTTCTTTCGCCTCAAATTGAGGGAAGTCAACAACCCAGCCAGGTTGTAAAACGTTTGCAGGAATCAATTTCAACATCGCACCTAATTCTTGTCTAACTGCATCCAAAGCTTTGTTTGCAGTATCGTGATCAGCAGCAGAGAAGAAGACGATGTCTCCAACTTCAGCATCCATCGTTTTAATAATGTTTGCAGCAATATCTTCTCCTAAGAATTTTATTATTGGTGATTGTAAATCATTCTCATTTACAATGATATACGCTAATCCACCTAAGCCATGACTTTGAGCCAGTGAAGTCAGTTTTTCAATCTGTCCTTTCGATAATCTTTGTCCGCCCATTTCATTTTTAGTCACCTTAATCGACTTGACAATTCCGCCAGCTTCGATTGGATTTCTAAAAACTTGAAAAGTCGTATCGGCAACAACTTCAGTGATGGTTTTCATAGGAAGACCAAAACGTAAATCAGGACGATCACAACCGTATTTCTCCATAGACTCAGCGTAAGTGATTGTAATAAATGGTTTTAACTGCCATTTACTCTTAGCGTAAACCGTTTTGATCACGTTCACTAACATATCACTGTTTAACTGAATGATTTCATCCATAGAAGCAAACGACATCTCTAAATCCATTTGAGTGAACTCAGGTTGACGATCTCCACGAGAATCTTCATCTCTAAAACATCTTGCAATTTGGAAGTAGCGTTCAAAACTACCCACCATTAACATTTGCTTATATTGTTGAGGGGCTTGAGGTAAGGTGTAGAATTTACCTTTATGTACTCTTGATGGTACAATAAATTCACGCGCACCTTCATCAGTTCCACCCGAAAGAATTGGCGTTTCTATTTCGATAAAGCTCTTTTCATCCAACATATCACGAACCAACTTAATCACTTTGTGACGGTTGATGATCGCTTTTTTAGATGAACTGTTTCTGTGGTCTAAGAACTTGAATTCCATACGACTAGACTCCGCTGTTTTATCTGCTCGTTTAATCTCGAATGGTAAGTTTTTAGAGACGTTTAATACGTCGATATGATTGGCAACTAACTCAATTGCACCCGTTCTTGTGTTCGGGTTAACATCGTCGGAAGCTCTTTCAATTACTTTTCCTTTAACCGCAATGACCGATTCATCTTTTAAACGCGCGATGTCGTCAATTTCCGAAAGCGCATCACGTGTTACTTTAACTTGGAAAACTTCGTTAGACGCATCACGTAAATCAATAAATACCAATTCACCATGATCACGAATAGAAGCGATCCAACCACCAAGCGTTAACTCTTGTCCTAAGTTTTCTTTAGATACCTCAGGAATACGGTGCGTTCTATAAGTATCCTTAACAATACGTACATCCTGGTATTTACTAGGCGCATCATCTGTTAAATCTCTTTTCTTAGCTTCTTTAGTAATTCCTTTGTTTTCTGATGATTCAGTAGTTGATTTAGCAGCTGTACCACCACCTAAACAGGCCGCTATCAGCTTTTCTCTTAAAATCTTACCAGATACACCTTTTCCAGTTTTAGCCATTGTAGGCCCCATCAATTTACCCACATGTCCTTGCTGTCCACCTTTAACAGCAGCAACTACATCAGGATTATCAGCGATAACTTCAGCTACAGCAGCATCGATTTGCTCATCGGATACCGTGTTTGCTGTAATAAATGCAGCACAATCGAAGTTTTCATCCTTAAATAAGTGTTGGAATCCTTCCTTCACAATGTTTACAGGAATTACATTGTTTTTAAACTCTTTTAATAAAGCCTGGTAAGGGGCTAGGTTAGAAAAATGAATGTAATCTTCTGGTTTGATATTATTGGTTAAAACGGTTGCAACCATTTTAATATCCTCAATTCCTTTGTTTAAGTGAATAACCACTCTTGATCTTTCCTTATCAGAAGAGAAGAACTTAGCATCTTGTGGACGAATCCCACCAAGAATCAATTCTTCTTCAACAACTGTTGGAAGTAATGAAACATCAACTTTTGTACGTTCTCTTAAGTCCGAAATGTCCAACCATGGAATATCTGGCTCTTGAGAAAAACGATAATCCGCTGCGTCTTCTTTTGTACGCATGATTCTCGTAACTTGTGCGTCAGCATCCCATTGTGCAGTAACTGCATCAGGAGAAGGTACACCGTGTTCTTCAAAGTAGTTTAATTGTTTGGTAACCGCCTCTGTAATTGCCTTTGTGATAAAAGCATAAGAGTTCAAGTTTTTAACCTCTGTTCTAGGATTTAAGTCGTTTGTTCCTTTCTTTCTTAACGAAATAGAAACATCCGATCTCATTTGTCCTTTTTCCATATTGGCATCAGAAACACCTAAATGACGAACAATTTTTTGAATGTATTTTGCGTACGTTTCAGCATCGTCAATCTTGTGAATACAAGGCTCTGTAACAATTTCAACTAGGGGAGTACCACATCTGTTGTAATCAACTAAAGAGTATTTGTCGGTGTGAACCAGTTTACCAGCATCTTCTTCAAGGTGTGCATGGTGTAATTCAACTATAAAACTAGATCCATCATCACGGAAGCACTTTACTTCACCACCATCAATAATTGGGTAATCCAATTGTGTTAATTGGAAATTCTTAGGTAAATCAGGGTATTGGTAATGTTTACGATCCCATCTTACTAAATCTGGAATAGTAGCATTTAAACCAGCTCCAAGGATAACTGATTTTTCAACTGCTGTTTTGTTTAATTCCGGAAGTGTTCCCATTTGCCCAGTACATACCGGACAGATGTTCTCGTTAGGAGTAGTTGATTCTTCATTATCACATGAACAAAATAACTTTGTTTTTGTATTTAACTGTACGTGAGTCTCTAAACCCATTACAATCTCATACCCTAATTCCTCAATTTTTTTATCTAAACTCATTCTAACTGAATGTTATGTTTTTAATTCTTGTAATTATAAGCTTTGCTCAATCGCGTAAGCAAATCTTAAAATCTCTTCGTCTTTTCCTTTAGCAGCAGTGATTTGAACGTTGTTCGTCACTTTAAAAGGAGCACTTAATGTTGGTAAGCCACCTAAACTAAATCCTACAGTGTACATATCCGACAGATACATACTCACAGGATCCTTTAATGATTCTCCAATAGTGGGAGGTAATGAAGGGGCAGTTGGAGAAAGAATGAAATCAACCTCATTAAAATCTTTTACAAACTTGGCTTCAATTCCTTTTCTAACTTTAAGTGCTTTTTTATAAATCTCATCAGAGTAACCAACCGATAAAACTTGGTTACCTGCGATAATTCTTCTTTTCGTTTCTTCACTAAAACCTTCACCTCTTGTATCTAAATATGTAGAGGCTAAATTGTCTTTATCCATTGCTCTACTACCGTAAGCAATCCCGTCAATTCTTGATAGGTTACTTGCTGTTTCAGCTAAAGCTATGATGTAGTAAGTCGCTGTAAGTGTGTCAGCATCAAAGAAGTCTAGTTCTTTAATTGTCACTTCAGCGTCTCTTAGTTTTTCAATTAAAGCATTAAATTCTTTTTTAATTGAAGCATCTAATGAAGGATGCTCTATAAACGATTTGTAAACTCCAACAGTCGTTCCAACTGGAATGTTTTTGGAGAATGAATCCAAATCAATTTCAGTAGATGAAATAGTTGTTTGATCCTTACCGTCTTTTCCGCTCATTACGTTTAAAGTAGTAGCAATATCCTTTACAGTTTCAGCAAACGGGCCAACACAATCAGATGATGATGTATAAGCCATTAAACCATATCTAGATACTCTTCCGTAAGTTGGTTTAAAACCAAATACATTATTGTAACCAGCTGGCTGACGAATAGAACCTCCTGTATCTCCTCCAATAGAAAAAACCGTGTTTTTTTGAGCAACGTTAACTGCTGAACCACCAGAGGAACCTCCCGCTACTTTCGAATCATCAAAAGCATTTTTAGTTGTTCCAAAAACAGAGTTCTCGTTTGTAGAACCGTGTCCAAATTGATCACAGTTTTCTTTCGATACCGGTATAGCGCCCGCATCTATTAGTTTTTGAATTGCAGTTGCCGTGTAGGGCGACTTGTAATTCTTAAGAATATTTGAACTTGCCGTTGAAATGGTTCCCTTTAAAAGATAAACGTCTTTCACACCAAAAGGAATTCCTTGTAGTCCTGAAAGTTGTTCACCAGAAGCCAATTTTTTGTCGTAAGCCGCAGCTTGTTTTAAAGCCGACTCAGCAAGGATGGCATTATTTGCATTTTTTGTAGATGCATTTAACGCGTCAATTTTCTCTTGTACCAATTGCACGCAAGAAACTTCCTTGTTGTTTAATTTATGTTGAATGTCTTGAATTATAGACTCGCTCATCTTGATTGTATTATTGAACAGGAATTATTGAATAACCTTAGGAACCACTAGGTAAGTACCTTGCTTTGCAGGGAAATTCTCCAAAATCAAAGCTTTTTCTTCAGGGTCACAATTTACAACCACATCTTCTCTTAAATTATCAGATTTTACGATGTGATCTTCACTTCCTAAAGTGTCGATATCCTTTACATTTTTAATTGTTTCGAAAAACTCGGTGATTTTTGAGATGTTTACGTCTCCAGCCTTGATGTTCGAAAGTTGTTCTAACTTGTCCATTTTCAGTCCTTTAGGATTGATTTCAATATGTGAAAAAGCACTTGCGTTTTCAACGCGCAAATCTCGTGAATCTTAGCGAGACGACAAAGGATTTACAAGCATTCTTGGACTGGTTTTTTTATGTTCTGCTAAAAACAAGGGTTGATTAATTAAATGATAATTTCAGACTGAAATTATCTGCTTGGAATGGAGTTGCTTAGGGAAGTAATTTGTTTTTATCGAAATTTACCCATGAAATGGTGCATTTTAACAATAAAGGGGTATCTCCAACTTAAATAAGTAGAAGTTCTTCCTTTTGACTCAATACATACCCCGTGTTTAACAGCCATTCTTTTTCGGTGTCTTCTTCGTTTTCGTTTTTTAATACCTTTTAATACTTCATCTGAAGTATCTTTTTTTAAATGACAAACACTTTTCTTTTTGTCATCTTGTGTAATGGTTGCCGAATCAGACTGACTCGTTTGTCCTTTTAAATTCTTGATACCTAGAAAAACAAAAACAGCTAAGAATCTCCTTTTTGTCCAAATTTCACTAACAGGGTACAAGGAATGATCTACTTAATGAGGAGCAAAATTCCCGCAAAGTTGTTCGTTTTCGGCTTTTAACTTTTTAAGTTCCTTTTTGGAATGTTTAGAGAAATCCTGAACCGTTTTATCACACAGTTCACAGTACCTTCCTAAAGCGTTTAGGTGCATGCTATTCCAGTTTTCATTACATTGAAATGTTATTTTTATTTTGGAAGAAGGCATTTTTAAAAATAAGGAAATGAACTGGAGTGGTCAATATTTTATTTAATTAGAAATGATGCTTTATTAAAACAATTTACAAACGCCGACTTTGAGAGGTTTGTATTAATTTTTGGAAGTACTTCAATAGTTATGCTATGATTGTTATGCCCAAAAAATAAATCTTCCTTCGTGATTAAACCTTTTTTAATTAATCTTGTCCTATACCCAGATAAGGGCAAAATTTGAACTGGACAGACGAAGACATAATTGAGAAAATCAAAGACAAGAAAACTGTAGACTATGGTTTTAACTTGTTGATGGATAAGTACCAAGAAAAGGTCTATTGGGTAATCCGTAGAATGGTTATCGATCACGAATCGTCTGATGATATTGCTCAAGAAACCTTTGTGAAAGTTTGGAAGAACTTAGATAAGTTTAAAGGAGAATCAAAACTATACACTTGGATTTATCGAATAGCAACCAACGAAGCTTTAACGCATTTAAGAAAGAAGAAGAGGAGGTTCTTTTTACCAATTGGAGACGTAGAGAATGAATTGAGGTCTACACTTGAAGCAGATACTTACTATGGTGGGGATGAAATCCAATTAAAACTACAGAAGGCTATTTTAACCTTACCCGAAAAGCAACGATTGGTTTTTAATATGAAGTATTTTGAAGAATTAAAATTTAGAGAAATTGCGGAAGTATTGGAAGTAACGGTAGGGAGTTTAAAAGCGCAATACCACCATGCAGTTAAGAAAATTGAAAAATATTTAAAAGAAGATTAAACCTTTTTAATTTAAAAACATCAAAGACATTGAATGAAAGGAAGTAATAACATAGATGATAAAATGGTCGACCAAATAGACGATCACGTTGTGAGCGACTTCTTAAAACAGTCATCAGGGCAGTCTGAATTTAAAACGCCTGATGGATACTTTGATGGCTTCCAGAAAAACGTTCAGGACAAAATTCACCACAATAAAAAAGCTTGGTGGCAATTACCTCAAATAAAGGTAGCCGTTTCAGGTATTGCTTGCATAGTAGCAATAGTTGTTATTGTGAATAATATGGCATCAACCAATGAAGTAGCACAATACGATTTTTCTAAAGATGAATTAATCGCTTACTTCTCAGACAACATTGATGACATTAGTGAAAATGACATTATAGATGTAATGTCGGACGCAGACTTGATAGAAGCGCAAGGTTTTGGTGAAGTTGATTCAACACAAGTAAAAAGTAAAATTAATGAAGAGGTTCCAATTTTGTTAGATGATATTTCTGACCAAGAGATATACGAGTACATGCTTGATGAAGGGTACGAAGATGGAGATTGGGATAATTTATAACATTAAAAGAGACTTAAAATGAAAAATAAAACAGCAATTATTGGATTATTATTAATGTTCATTGGATTTGGACAGTTAGTAGCGCAGCAAGGAGGAGACAAAGCTGAAAAGAGAAAGGCTCGTAAAGAAAAGGTAAGGGCGATGAAAAAGGCTTTCATCAAAAAAGAACTTTCTCTTACAGCTGCAGAAGAAACCGTGTTTTGGCCAATTTACGATGAACATGAAATGCAACGGGAAGATTTGAGAAAGGAACACCGCGAGACACGAAAGAAATACAAAGGGAAATCTCCTGAAGAATTAACCGATGCAGAAGCGGAAGATATTTTGGATAGTGAGATGGCTTTTAGAGAAAAGCAATTGGCCCTTGAAAAAGCATATGGTACCAAACTGAAAAATGCTTTACCCATCAAAAAGGTTTTGATGCTGCGTAAGGCTGAACGAAAATTTAAAAAGCAATTGCTCGACCGAATGAAGAAAGGACAAGCTAGAAGAGGAGTGTCAAATGGACCGGAGGGACATCCTGTGGACTAAAATGTAAAAATCGAAATATATAGTTTTTATAATATGTAATTAATTATAAATCAATTACATATTATACTTTTGTTAAAGTATTTTGTTAATCCTAAAAGGATTCTTCAAAAATTGATTAACTCCTCTTTAACGTATTTATTGAATGTGCTTTATTTTGACAAGTTTGACTGGGTTGTACAAACTATGATATTTGAAACGCTTTAAATTGAACTTTTTGGCTGGTGAATAATTTGCTCAATATTAATAGACCCTCGCTTTATGCTTTTTGCAACGTAAAATGAAGGTTTCCCTATAAGAATAAAAGGCTGATTGTTTAATACTTGAATGTTTGAAATAAGATTATCTACCTTTTTCTTAGGTAAATTAAGATGTCCTGCTATTCTTTTGCCTTCTTCGTTTTCAACTTGTGTAAACGTATACCAATTAGATTCTGAAATTATTTTTAAGTATCCCGTCAATTGCACACTATCATTGGGTGCAGAAATCGCTTGTTCTAACAACCAATTTCTGGTAAATCGTTCCTTTCTAGGCATTAATTAACTTTTTGGAAGTTGATATTTGTCAACCATTTCCCCCAGGAAGCATCGTATGTATGAATGCTGTTGGTTGGCATACCAGTTGGATTGCATACCTGATTACTGTCATTTGCCCATTGAATAATCCCCCCATATAGGTTAAGTACATTGGTAAATCCTTTGTCTTTTAATTGCTTTCCAATTTTCTCACTTCTGTACCCAATGGTGCAATAAACAACAATTGTATCTGATTTAGCGATTTGTAAAGTGTTGAAGTTAGGATTGTCAAAATCAATAAATTGAGCACCTACAATTTTACTAGTCGAATATTCAGCTAAACTCCTAGCGTCTATAATCTTAACTTTCTTAATGATTTTAGAAAAGCTTTGAGTTGAAATAGTATCTACCGAAAAATTCAAATAACCATCAACAGTTTGGTTAAAGGTGTTTTGAGCGCATGATCCAAGACTTAAAGCAACAGTTAAAACGATTATTAATGATTTATACATAGTTTCGCTTTCCAAAAATAGAACTTCCAACTCTAATCATAGTACTACCAGCCTCAATAGCAATTTTATAATCACCACTCATTCCCATGCTTATTTCTTTAAAGTAATCTTCAGAAGGGAAATGATTTGTTTTTAAAGTGTTAAAAATGGATTTTAAACTTTGAAATTCTTTCAACACTTGCTCTTTGTCTTCTGTGTTAGAGGCCATTCCCATAACACCAGCAACTTGTACGTTTTGAAAATCTTTAAACTCAGCACTTGATAGTATTTCCTTTGCTTCATCAAGTTGCAAACCAAACTTAGTGGTTTCATTCGCTATGTAAAACTGCAATAAAACCTTTATAACACGGTTGTTTTTAGCCGCTTGTTTGTTAATCTCCTTTAATAATTTGATAGATTCAACACCGTGAATTAAATCAATATACGCAGCAATGTATTTCACCTTGTTAGATTGCATGTGACCAATCATGTGCCATTGTACATTTTTAGGCATTGCAGGTTCTTTTTCTCTCAACTCTTGCACTTTGTTTTCCCCAAAAACCCGCTGACCAGCATCATAGGCATCTTGTAAGTCCGCTAACGGTTTGGTTTTACTCACAGCAACTAATGTTACTTCAGTTGGTAAATACTGTTTAATATTTAGAAGGTTTTTGGCAATAGATGTCGTCATTTATCAAAGATAATTTTTTTGTTTGTTCTGAAGTGTCACCTGATGTACGAGATTGTTGGTTCTGTAGAATTAAATCCCTCAAAATTGTAAATTTAATAGCTTTGCCTATCATCCATACTTCAAAACATGAATATATTACACCATAGATTCTCCAAATAAATCATACTATTTATAGTCTGCTCAAAGTTGAATTTTGGACTCCGTTATTGATAACTGGGGGTGCAAATTCTTGGAGTATCAATTCATCATTGCACAACACAACGGTAGGTTTTTAAGTTTACTTAAAATATGATAAACAAACTACTTACAAGTATCAAGTAAGTACGAGGTGGAGATTGAGATTCGACAATGTAAGTATAGTAATCATTTAGTGTAAAACAAGTATAGGAATGTCAAATAAAAGTTTCAACGAGGTTTAGGGTTTAATAATTTCGAGTCAGCAAAGAAGACAAAAGCAAAGGATGGTGAAATTACGGGTACGTTGGTTACTGTTTTTATTAAGAGAGA
>TARA_B110000091_G_scaffold2774_1_pt1 | contig 26929 bp, 21 predicted proteins | sample TARA_B110000091 | Tara Oceans TARA_B110000091 (sample SAMEA4397278) | marine metagenome | biome: Polar Biome; feature: [DCM] deep chlorophyll maximum layer (ENVO:01000326); material: water (ENVO:00002006), including particulate matter (ENVO:01000060) such as... | depth 35 m
GGGTTATATTTTGCGTATTCGAATCTGTAATTGAAAGAATCCATTCTTAAATATTACGTGCTGCTAATGTTAATATGCTTCTACGGGTACAAGTCAACTCCAGATTATACAGTTAGTACATTGAGTACTATTGTTCAAGAAAAAAATGTATCTGTTAATATTTCAATAGAATTAACCGCTGATTTAGTTCAATTTAATTGGCTCTTTAGTGATGGGTTTTCACAGGCTACAACAGTCCACTTTGTTGAACATGAGTTTATTGAAAACGGAGCTCATTCACTTGAAGTTGAAGTCTAGCAATCGGAGGGGAGCATATGTCATTATCAAACTGAATTTTTAATAGAGGATGACTCTGTTGTTGAAGATACTTGTGATGTTGATATAGAGTTTTGTATATAAAACGATAAAACACTCCAAGTTTCAGCTGGGTTGTCAAAAAGTACAGAAGGTGTTTGTTTTATTTGGAAAACTGGAGATGGTTCTATAATAGAAACTATTTCTGAAGATTTCGTGTACTCTTATAGTGATTATAGTAAGTATACTTTATGCAATTATTATAACCACGGAGCTTGTCAAGATTCAGCCTTTAAAGAAATTGAAATAATTGGGTTGGATTAATTTCTTAATTAAACATTACAACCGTTTTTACTGATAGCGCTGAAGCTTCCACAATTTCCCAAGACAATACGGCTATTTTAAAACTTTTTTAAAGCAATCTCGCTAATTATCAAGGAAATTAAATCGGAAAATCTTAATGTAATTATTGATAATCGTTTAGTTGGGAATCAAGTACGGAAAGAATGTTCGTTACCTAGTCATAGGTGCTCATTTCCTTTTTATGAATTTTTTTCGCTAGTTATTTCTAACATTTTTAATGTTAATTATTTTAAGGAGGATTACTAACCTCTGCATTCCTCTATATCGATTGGGGTGGATGTAGTTCCGACAATATCACCAAATCCATACTTAGAATTCTTTTTAATTAACAGGGATAATTATCATTGACAGTTTTTTTGAGTAAGCTTAATTGCTCTTGGGATGATTTTCAATTTGGTAAGTTTCTTTTGTTGTGCTTGTATTTGATTAGTAGAAGATCATTTGTTGAATTTAATTTCTCCAAAAAAATATCAACTAAGAATTAATCAAACAAACAGCGTGTGCATTTACACCATCCTCAGAACCCACATAACCTAGCTTTTCAGTAGTTGTAGCTTTAACCGAAACTAAATCTAGATCAATATCCATAACTTCAGCAAGTTTTTCACGCATTGCTAAAATATGAGGTTTAACTTTTGGTAACTGTAAGCTAATTGTGGCGTCTATATTACCGATTGTAAAACCTTTTTTAGTTACTAATCGAACAACTTCTTTCAGTAAAATTTTGGAGTCGATACCTTTGTAAGTGTCTGATGTGTCCGGGAAGTGGTAACCAATGTCACCTAAAGCAGCTGCCCCTAATAAAGCATCACATATAGCATGGATAAGTACATCTGCATCAGAATGACCAACAGCACCTTTATAGTGCTCCAATAATATTCCTCCTAACCAAAATTCTTCTCCTTCTGCTAATTGGTGAACATCAAATCCAAATCCTACTCTAAACGCCATATTAATCTGTTGTTTCTTCTGTTTTTGTTTTGATGTCTGCAAAGTCAAAACTCATTGTAAATCTTAATGTATTCTCTAACGGATTTCTTTGGCTCAAAGGAACTAAGTAAGAAAAATCAAGGTTGAAAATGTTATATTTTAAACCAAGTCCCATTGTGAGGTGGTTTCTATTTCCTTTATTGGGGTTTTCGTAAAAATACCCTACTCTTAAAGCGAATTGTTTATCATACCAATATTCCGCACCAACAGCAAAGTTTAACTCATTAAACTCTTCTCTCATTCCTCCAGGAGCATCATGAAAAGACTGCGCTATTCCTGCTGCTACTGAAACATTTGGATCCTTTCCTGATTCTATCTCATAATCTCCATTTGCATCTACAACAAAAGAATTATTTTCGTCTTTTTTATAGGCAGGAGGGGTAGGTACTAGCAGTTTATTAATATCAAGGTAGAATCCAAATTCATTAAATTCATCGATTTCAATATTTAATCCACCACCAATTTTTAAATTCATAGGAATAAAATCGCGTTCTGCAGATTCACTATATGAAATTTTATTTCCAATGTTTTGTATATTGAAGCCAAAGGAAACATCAGCGCCTTTATCTCCAAATTTAATAGGTTTAAGGTACATCCCATTTAAATCTACAGCGACAGCATGACCAGCTTTAGAGTCTGAACCACCAATTGCAGCGCCTGATGTTAAGTTGCTAAATACATAACGAACAGCAAAACCTCCTGCGAATGTGTTACTCATTTTATATCCAATACCTCCTAAATCAATTGCTAATTCATTTGGGTTGACAGTTTGCGTTAAATTCCCGTCTTCCCCCCTGAAATCGATTTTTCCGAGAGAAAAATATCTTAACCCATGAGAAACACTTACTCTTTCATTTAGTTTCCAGGTATATCCAATTTGAGCCATGCTAATATCATTCACTAAACTTCTTAGCCAAGGAATGTATGATATACTCAAAGCTTGTTCTTGCTCCAGAAATGCCGTTTTCGCTGTATTCCAATATGCCGAACTTGCGTCTGGCGAAGTTGCTACACCAACATCTCCCATTCCCCCAGCACGAGAGTCAGGCCCTATCATTAGAAAAGGAACTGCAGTAGTAATGGTGTTTAAAAATTGGCTGTAATTAATTTCATCATCTTGTGATTTACCTTTAATATTGAGTAAAAGTATTAAGATCAAAACAAATGAAAATTGCTTATTTAACTTCATATGGAACAAATATAAGAGTTTAACGCAAATTTACTTAGCGTAGTATTACTAATTTTTCTAATTTTTTAGAAGAATCTCCATTTGGGGTTTGTACTTCTAATTGATATATGTAAACACCACGACCAATTTGATCACCAAAATCATCTTTTCCATCCCATTCTATTGGGTTTGGTTTGTTATTTCCTAAGGAGTTAATTTGAGTTTTAATAGACTTAATTAACTTTCCAGATATCGTATAAATTTTGATTAAAACGTCCAAGTCTTGATCAATTTGATTGTGTTCAAAATAAAACTCAGTGTAGTTTGTAAATGGATTGGGGTAATTGAAAATATGATCAATTGCTAGTTTTGAATTAGACGAAACGATAAATTCTGTGTAAGCTTTTCCTGAATTATTATTTACGTCCCAAACCTTTAAGGATAAGCTATGTTGACCATCACTTAGTTCATTTAGTGGATAGGTGATTTTTCCACTCTTGTAGTCATTTAATGTAGAAGAGTAGTAGTTGTTAAGTATTATAGGATTACTGAAATCTTCATCTAAAACAGCTGAAATATCATGACCTAAGCTGGTTCCCGAAGTATTTATACCATTATCGTCACTAACGTTTGCCATAATTATGGGATTTTCATCTGTTAAACCGCCGAATATGAAGTTAGTGTCGTTCATGAATAATTCAACAACTGGATTAATATCGTCATTAGTAGCGATTAATGAGCTACCGCCAATCGTAAAATCTTCAGAAAACCCTTTGCCATCAACACTATCGTTGGCGAAATAATAACTTATTCTTCCTGATCCGAAGGTGTATTTAATATCTTTTGGAACAATAAATTCAAAGTCAAATTTTCCATCATTAACTGTAGCTACACCTTTATAAATAATACTATTCCTATTATAAAAAGTGACTGTGTTTCCAGTTTCGTTATTATCTAACGTAGAGGTTTCATTAAGCTTATCATAAACAACTGGATAGATAAAACCATCCATAATTGATAGTTGATCATTGTCGTCTCTAATTTCTCCTGATATTTTAATTTTATCTAAAGCTTTTAAGGTGTCTGGTGAGTTTGAAATATCGGTGTCGTTAATTTTTGTTGTTACAACGTTGTATTTTGGATAGGCCATTTTTAACGCAGGATCACCTAATAAAACAAATTTACGATTGTTAAAATTTGTACCTAAAGGACTTAAATATTTGGTAAGTCTTATCGCATCACCGAGTCGTGGCATTTCTCCATTCAATTCATTTAAAACACTTTCAAAAAAGTTAATGCTAAAACCAATATTATTTGATATTCCCCCATATACTAATCGAGTTGTGGTTATCATTCCTATTGCACCACCATTTGGATTTAAAACAACTAACTCGCCAGCTGAAGTTCGTTCAGGATCATCATATCTACTAAACTCACAGGTAGCTGTTACAAAAACAGGCATTCCATCCATGTTATCCCAAGCGTTAATATCACTAACACTTAAAACTCTTTCATCAGCCCATCCAGCTTCACCACCATGACCGATATAACTCACGAAAAAAACACCTTCATTCATTGTTATTCTTATGGCTTCGCTCACATCAGGATATCTACCGCCTCCAGCGGTTGACTCCTTATTGTAAGCATCGAAATAAACTTTGCGTGAATTAAATGAGCTATCCTGATCGAGGTAAGCGTCAATAATCATTTCTGTTTGGTTCATATGGGCAACGGTATATCCATCTGAGCTCGAGCCATCATCAGCAACAAATAGTATGTTGTTTTTCCAATCTCCGTAAGTTGATTTTATATCGTTTCCTTCCAACTTATTATAAGCCATGTTGTTTTGCGGAGACGCATAGTGTTTTACTTTTTTGATAAACCCTTTTGCATCAGTCAAATTTCTAGCAGGAAAACGTCCTATTCCAATGTCAACAGATGCATCTTTATGATAAATGTCATGAGCGTCGTTAAGCATTCCAAAATAATCATCACTTACAAAACTTCTCGTCGGTGAAATTGAATTTTCTGATTGGAAGGATGGGAAGTATTTTAGGCCTTTATTCACTCGGTTTTTAGGGTCGTATGAACCATCTCCCATTAAGAATAAATATTTAATTCGAGTTTCGCTGCTACTTGCGTTTTTATATAAATGTTGGATGAAGTTTCTAATTGCAGTAATGTCAGCGTGACCATTTGAAAATTCATTATAAACCTCTTGTAATGAAACAACTTTAGTGGAGAGTTTTGAGTGGATTTTATGAAAGTTGGCTAATTCTTTAGTTTCGTTCAAATAGTCATTTAAAGAAATTAAAATGTAATCAATGTCAGTATATGAAGCTAAATTTTGATTAGCGATTTTACCTGCATAAAAAGGCTTTTTTGATATTGACGGATTAAATACAATAAACTCCTTTATCGAGTCTGTTTCAATTTTAAAACTTAAAACATCACTGTTTAAATTACAATTAACTTCTTGCGTATTATATGGGTTGGTTACATCCCATACTTTCGAACTTGAAGTTGTATTTGAAATTTGAAATTCACTAATATTTCCAGACCCAACTGTTGAAGGTTGACTGAAAAATAATTGATTAGAATTCAAACGTAAATCACAATCGGTTTTAACCTCAACGTAATCAAACCAAGCTGTAGCACTAGAGTTAGGGAATGAGTAAGTAAATGATAAATTAAGGTTGGAAGAAGCTAAATCAAAACTAACCGTATCGTTTAAATCTACCGCGTATTCCGCAGTGTAACTGGTGCCTATTTTTGATGCGTTTGCAGATGTTTTAATCGTTGTTCCATTTGCTTTTATTACAAAGTTATTATTGTAACTTGTTGTGGCTCTCACAGCTATTCTTGTCTTTATACGGATTTTTTCTCCCGCTACTTTATTTGGGAAAGAAAAGTTGAAACTCTGTGTTAAACCATTAGATAAATCAAAACGTTCTCCAAACCATTGCTTGCCCGTTTTTATTAAGTTGTATTTATCCAATTCATGAAACTGATGATTTTCGTAAGTTGTAACCGAGTTAGTAGATGGTGAGCTTGATTCATTTACTAGTTGGATTCTTTTTCCTTCATCCGTATCGATGTTAATATAATAAAAGACAGTGTCAGTATATAAATGTTTTTCATGATTGTATCCTTTTTGAGTTTGATCCCATTCCCAAACATTGGCTGCTTTAGTAAAAAAAAGTAAGTACTCATTAGTGTTGAACACACCGTCGTTATTACCTTCAAAATGAATGGGTATTTCAGGAATTGATAAAGGTGTTCCAGAAGTTGCGTCTTCGGATAGCATACCTTCCGAATATCCAAATATTCGAATGTTTTTTGGATTTACACTGGAGATTGGAATACCGTTATCTGAAAAGAAACTCTTATTTAGTTTTTGAATACCAGTTGATGTTACTCCTATTTTGTACCAATCACCGGTCGCCAGAGGAGAGTTTGTAGATGATCTAAAATTAGGAGTTCTAAGTTGTGTAATCGAATTTGTTTTAATAGTAATTGAATAATCAAAAGAGATCAGTTTTTCTGAAATTCCAATTTCATTTTGTCTAATTGCAGGAATTAAAAACTGAATAATTGTTTCTGCCCCACTTTTTTTAATAATTTTTTGAATTTTTTTATCGTACTGTAACCAAGGGTAACTTACTGTAAGCTTATCATATTGAGTATCAATAATTGTAATATTCGCATCATCAACGTTTTGCTGTGTTATTTTAGAAACAACATAGAATGGAAATCCATTTTCAGTTTGATAAAATGCTTTTTTAAAATAGGGCTTCTTAATAGATTCTAAATTACTTGATGTTTCTGTAATGTCGTTTTCCCAAACAAGCGTAACGTGCTTGTTTTCTTGAGCTTTTATGCTAAAAAACAGACAGGTTAATAATGTAATTTGAATAAATATTTTCATAAGCAGTGCTCTAAACGCTATGTGTACAAATCTATTGTTTTAGCTTAAACTTAAATTAGGTGTTCATACCTATTAACACCTTAAATTAAGACGGTTATTCTTCAACGAGTTGCTTATTGTATAAATTGTTATAATTTCGATTGAGGGCAATTAATTCTTTATGGGTTCCTTGTTCAATGATTTCACCATTATCAATCATAATAATTTGATCGGCATGTTGAATTGTTGAAATTCGATGACTAACTATTATCGTGGTTTTATCAACCATAATTGACTTTAAGTTACCTAAGATCTCCTCTTCAGTTTCCGTATCCACAGCTGAAAGACAGTCATCGAAAATTAAAATACTTGGGTTTTTTAAAATCGCTCTAGCAATACTAATTCTTTGTTTCTGACCTCCCGAAAGTGTAACACCTCTTTCTCCAACTTTAGTTTTATAACCATCTTCGAAATTAATGATGTTTTCATGAACAGCAGCCTGTTTTGCTGCCCATTCAACCTTTTCCGTATTTGAGTTTTCTTCATTCCCAAATGTTCCAAAACTGATGTTATTCGCAATTGTATCCGAGAATAAAAAAACTTCTTGTGGTACACAACCAGTTTGACTTCTTAAACTATTCAAGTTTATCGATTCAATATTTTGATTATCAACCGATATTTCACCAGTATTACAATCATAAAGTCTATTTAATAGCTGGATGATTGTGGATTTACCAGAACCAGTTTTTCCAACAATGGCTAAAGTTTTTCCCGGTTTAATGCTAAATGAAATATTTTTTAACGCTCTAATTCCGCTTTCTGGGTAAGTGAATGAAACGTTTTTAAATTCTACATTTCCAACTATATTCATTGGTGTAGGATTGTTGTTTTGAATTTTAGGCTCTATTTTTAAAAACTCATTTATTCGCTTTTGACTTGCAACCGCGCGTTGAATTAACGATGTTACCCAACCTAACGATGCAACAGGCCAAGTTAATAGATTTATATAGATCACAAACTCTCCAATATTTCCATAAGTGATGGTTCCTTTTATGACTTCAAGTCCTCCAACATAAATTGTGATTAGTGTACTTAAAACAGGAAGAAATAAAATAATGGGGTGAAAAAGAGATTCCGTTTTCACTAAGTCCATTGCAGTATCCTTGTACTGCTTAGATTCTTCATTGAAATTTTGAATGGTATCCTCAGACTTGTTGTAAGCCTTAATCACTCTGATTCCTGCAAAAGTTTCCTGACTTAAACTAAAAATTCGAGACAATTGATTTTGAACGCGTTCACTTTTAACATTAATTAGTCTGGAAACGTAATAAATCGTCACAGACATTATAGGGAGTGGAAGCAAAATGTATAAGCTCAACTCAGGATTGATATTAACCATTGTGGTAATGACCAAAGCAAACAATACAATTAAATTAATTAAGTACATTATCGAAGGACCAACGTACATTCTAACTTTACTAACATCATCGCCAATTCGATTCATGATATCACCCGTTTTATTCATTTTATAAAAGGAAGTGTCCAACTGCTGATACTTGTTGTATATATCGTTTTTTAAATCAAATTCGATAAATCGAGATACCATTATAATGGTGTATCGCATAAAAAAAGTGAAGACTCCTTTTATTAACGCTAAGCCAATTAACGCAGCACCAAATAGTAATAAACTCATGACTAATTCATCATAAATGTCTTTTTGGATAGATGAGCCTTCCACCATGTTATAGGTGTTTAACGATTCGATTACGGTATCAATCGCAGTTCTAAAAATTTTTGCAGGGTAAAGGTTAAACCAATTGGCACAAATAATAAAGAATACACCTAAAAGTAGGCGGCCTTTATATTTAATTAAGTATTTATTTAAAGCCTTTAATTCCTTCACTAGATTTTGTCCTTGTAGTAATGCGAAAATAAACTAATCTGACTTGTTTAAAAAGGAATGTTATTGATAATAACTATAAATTAAAATGATTAATCTTTATTCAATTTAATTCTTCTCAAAACAAGAGGGGCAACAGTAAATGAACAGATAATTATGGAAATGACTCCGATTGCGATTGGAATAAGTGTAAACAGAAGTTTTTTTTCTTCTAAATCATTAATGAAATATCTAGCAAACTTTAATTTATTAAACAGATTTATATAAGTTGCAAGGGCAAATGAAGACCATACAATGGCGTTTGTTTTGAATGAATAAAGAAAACAAGCTGTTGAAAATTTATACTTTGAAAGGTGCGTTGGTATTTTTATTCCAGCAAGAAATAGTGCGATAGCAAGCGCCACTAAAAAAACAATAGAGGGAGCTCCATAAATAAAATGCATGGGAATCATACTAAATCCGAATCCAGTATAAAGTTTAGGCGAGAAAAATGCAATTAAACCAAAAGACACTCCAACAGGGAGTCCGATAGCGTAAGAAAAAAGTACACTTTTTAGTTTCACAAAATAAAGATACAAAAAACTCGTTTTTCTCAATTGAAAAGCGAGTTTAAATAAGGTAGTACCACAACATATTTAATAGGCAATCAATCCTTTATTTGAAAGAATAATTACCAGCGAAGCTGTAATATTTTTTTAAGCCTTCATCGTTCTTTTTAAGCCATTTTTTAACTTCTTTGATTTTGTTCTCAAAGGAATTAATATGATATGTAAAGCTTGTGGTGTAATCCTTCTTTTCTAATTGCGTAAAGAAAGGGATGAGGTATTTACTATTAAACCCTTCCGTTTTCTCTTCAATTCCATCAATCATTTCAATAATGGTCTTAAAATTAGTTGCAAAATCTTGAAGCTCGGTTTTTTTCTGCTTTTTTTCCATCCCTGATAATGGATTTTCCGATACAGCTAATAACGACATACTCATTTCAATACTTTGAAATTCATTAGGCATTGTGTCTAACCTTGAAGTATTTATTTCAAGTGTAAACGTGTTCCCATTTCCTGTTTTCTTCGCTGGTAATTTGTTGACTTGGTTTGTTAGAAATGGAAGAATTCTTTTTGCTCGTTCTCCTTCAGGCTCTAAAATCATAAATCTTGAAAGTGCTAAAATTGCAGAAATCTTATTTCCAAAAATGTCTTCTATAACTCCTAAATAATAAACAGAACTTGCATGTCTTGGATTTAATTTAGCAGAAGCTTGAAAAGCTATACGCGCTTCATAATAATCTTTCAAACCATAAGCAGTAACTGCTTTGTTAAAATGAAGCATATAATGTGAAGGGAATTTTGAGATTGCTTGATCATAAACATCAATTGCTTCTCTTGGATTTCCCGTTACGTCGAGTGTGTTGGCATAAAGTGTGAAAACTTGTTTTAATGTTTTAGAATCCGGAAAACGGTGAATTGCTTTTTTACACAGTAAAATAGTTCCGTCATAATCCTTTAGCATATAACTTGAATATCCCATTTCATAAAGGACCAATACATTAGTTGAATCTATTTCAAAAGCTTTTTTATATTTCTTGATTGCTTTTTTATACTGACCAGCGTCATGAAATGTGATGCCTTCTCAAATAAGGTCTTTAGCAGTACTGTTTTGACCAAATGCTGTAATCGAAACAACTAGGGTTAATAGGACTAAAATTATATTTTTCATTATTAGATGGTCAAATATATAATTAGATACTTTATTCTTTAAAATTTACTTCAAGATTGTCATTTCAAGTTGGTGTTCATTTTATGATAAAGTTTATCATAATGTAAACTTTATCATAAAACTATCTTTTCTACTAAAGGAGAGCGGTACAGAACTTCCATTGTTTAATTTAATTTCACCTGTTTTTCCTTTCTGATAAGAATCCACATAGTTGATGTTGACTATGTGACTTTTGTGAACCCTTAAAAAATCAAATTCAGTAAGCGCCTCCTCAAAGAACTTAAGCGTTTTACAAACCGTTTTCTTTTTGCCGTCCGCAAGGTAAAAGTCTGTAAGGTTATCATTGGCTTTGCAACGAACAATGTCTTTTAATTTTACAACATCAAATCCTTCCATAGTAGGAAGTACAATTTTTTTAAGCTGTTTATTTTCAATCGAAAGATTTTCTAAAAGAATATTAGCTGTTTTAAACCCCGATTGTTGAACAAGGTTTTCCTCCACTTTATCAACTGCTATAATCAATTCATCAATGTCAACAGGCTTTAACAAGTAGGAGCAAGAACTTAAATTAATAGCTTGTAGCGCATAATTACTAAAAGCCGTCACAAAAATAGTTTCAAATGGTATCTCAGCGTATTTATCCAACAAATCAAAAGCATTTCCAAAAGGCATCTCGATATCTAAAAACACCAATTGTGGTTGCGTTTTCTGAATCAAATTATAGCCTTCTTTAATGTTTGAAGCTTCACCCAATAATTCAACCTGCGGACAGTATTTTAAGAGGTAATTCCTTAATGTTAACCTACTTGCTGCTTCGTCTTCTATAATTACTGCCTTAATTTTCATAGTTCTTTCGCATTTGAGGAATTGTTAATTCAACATGAGTTCCGGTTCCATCCGCATTTAAATCCTTAATGATAACCTCAATTTTAAGCTGATGTAAATCGTTGAAAATTTCAATTCGTTGATGAATGTTTTTTAATGCAGTACTCTTATTCTTCTTTTGATTATCTGTTTTCAATTCCGCACTCTTCTTTCTTCCAATCCCATTATCCGAAATCGTTACAATTAAATTATCTTCTTTTGCCGAAAGGTGAAGGTTTAGTAATCCGCTTGAAGGTTTATAGCGGAGTCCATGCCAAATAGCATTCTCTATATAAGGCTGAATTAACATCGGTGGGATTTCAAATTCTTCCTCATCAACTTCTTCTTTAATCGTAACGTTGTATTCAAATTGATCTTTAAACCTAAAATGCTCCAGTTGTAAGTAAATTTTTAAAATCTCTAATTCCTTTTGAAGTGGAATAAAGTTATGCTCGGAATTTTCCATAACCAACCGCATCAATCGAGAGAAGTTAGACAAGAATTTATTTGCAGATCGTTGATCGTTTTCCGAAATAAAACTATTAACCGAGTTCAACGCATTAAATATAAAATGAGGATTCATCTGAGATCGAAGTGATCTTAAAGCTAATTGCTGATTTGCCACTCTGCGCTGTTTTGAAACCTTCAAGATATATTTCGATCCTAAAACACCAATAACAATTAAACCCAATAAAAGTCCAATAGCCCAGCGACTGTAAGTTAAAACTTCCTCCTTTAAAGAGTCTTCTTCAACAAGGTGATTAATTGCGTTTTGAGAGAGTTCCTTTTCCTTTCTCAACATTTCTAACTGAAGTAGATTTTGTAAACCTTGTGTTCCGTTTTTTAAATTGTTTAAAGTCGAACGCCTAGCAGTAATTGTATCCTCTAATGCTGTGTAAAAATCTATAAATATTAAAGCTTGATCAAGATCATCCATTGAACGGGAAATTTTTCTGATAATTTCAATTTCACTTTTATCAATTAAATCATAGTTCGGATTTGCTATAAATTGATTGATCGAATTGGAGGCTTGATCCAGTTTCCCAAGTTCGAAATACGATTCAGCAAGTCTTAAAAATTCTTGAGAGTTAAAGAGTCTTGTACCTTGACTTGAAAAGCTAGAAATGGATTTGTTTAAAATGTAAACATCTTCTTTAAACCTCCCTTTTTTCTTTAAAGCTTTAGATACCGATTTTTTAACTTCTGCTTGGTTTTCAATTTTTAAATTTTCGTTTTCGGTTAGTTGTATTGCTTTTTGATAGTATTTAATTCCTTTTTCAACTTGTTCGGAAGATATATAGCAAATTGCCAATTTGTTATATATTGTAGTAAGTTTCTGATTATTAGGGTTTTTATTAAGTATACTGATTAGTTTATCCGTTGATTTTTGATAGTTTTTTAATGCAATGTGGTTGTCAATGTAAAGGAGCTCTTCCTTAAAAGAATTAGCACTTTTTTGATGGCTTTGGTAGGCCAATAAGTTTTTGTTTGATCTTTCGTATTCTCCTGTAATAGCAAAAAGTTCGGCGTAAAGAAGCAGGATTTTATTGGTAGGGTTTTTACGGTTTTTTTGAGCCAATTTAAGATACTGAATTGCAACTACAGGTTGGTTTAATTCCTTATAAATTTTAGCGGATCCATAGTACGACCAACTTAAGGCTTCCGGTAAATTAAAGTTGATACAGGCTTTTGTGATTTCTTCAATGTTTTTTAAGTCTTTTTCGGTAAAAGAGCTTTTTAAAAGAATACTCTTTATTGTTTGTATATGTTGGTCATTCAAACCTATTTTATCAACCTGATAATTCTTTTTTATGTTGGCCATCTTTTGCTCATATTCAGTCTTTGAATATTCTTTCTTTTCACCCGCAAAAACAAATGACGAGATGATTAGAAAACTAAGTAAAGATATAGTTGCTTTTTTAAGCATGATTGGAAATTATTGGATTGTAAACATCCTAATAAAGATTGATTTTTCCAAATATTAAAATCCTTTAAACCCTTATTTCCTATTGGTTTGTAGTGGTTTTATTCCAATAACTAAATTGTAAGTCATGTTCCCTAAATGAAAAGGACTGCTCCCTAAGTCTACATTTTTTATCACTTATTATTGGTGGAAATTTAGTCCTGTAAACAAACATAAACAAACCATTATGAAGACTAAAGTGATCCCATTAATTGCATCCGGAATTTTAACCGCAGGTTTATTTTCATGCGATTCCGAAACAATAAATAGAAGAATAGAATACCCAGTAGTAAATCAAGATTCAGCAGTAACAGACGCAACCTTTGTTCAAACTAAAAAAGGCAAGAAAATAAAAGTAGCTATCCTTTTGGATACAAGTAGTAGTATGGATGGTTTAATTGAGCAAACCAAAAATCAATTGTGGAAAATCGTAATGGAACTAGCAAAATCAAAAGATTCAGATGGTTTAGATCCTGATATTGAACTAGCTCTGTACCACTATGGGAACTCTAGCTTAAGTATAACAAAAGGATATATCCAAATGATTCAGAGTTTTACTGGAGAATTAGATGAAATATCAGAAAAGCTTTTTGCTTTAAGAACAAGTGGAGGAAATGAATATTGTGGAGCAGTAATTAATACCTCTTTAAGTGAGTTAGAATGGAGCAACAACCCTGGAGACTTACAAGTGATTTATATTGCAGGAAATGAAGAGTTTAATCAAGGTGGAATTGGTTATGAATCAGCTTGTGCGGTAGCAAAGAATAAGAATGTGATTGTAAATACCATTTTTTGTGGAAAAAGATTAGAGGGGATTAATACATTTTGGAAACACGCGGCCGATTTAACAGGTGGTAATTTTTCCAGTATAAATAGTGATGCTAAAACAGTGCATTATAAATCACCTTACGATGTGCAAATTTCCAATTTAAATGTAGAGTTAAACAGTACTTATGTTTCGTTTAATAAAATTGGAATTGAGAAAAAAGCTAAGCAAATTAAAGAAGACCAAAATGCATCGTTTTACGGAAGTGGAAATGCGACTAAACGATATTTATCAAAAAGCAGTAAGGTTTACAAAAATTCAAGTTGGGATTTAGTAGACGCTTCCAAAAAGAAAGGCTTTAAGATAGAGGAAATTAATAAGGTTCATTTACCCGATTCGCTTTCCCAGCTTACAGCAACTGAGTTAAAAGTTCGAATTAATGAACTAGCTGGTAAACGAACTGCTATTAAAAAGGAAATGAGCTACTTAAACAAACAGCGGGAAGCTTTTGTAAACTCCGAAAAAGCAAAACTCTCAAAATTAGACACCAATATGCTTGATGATGTAATGATTAAAGGATTACGAGAACAGGCAGGTAGGAAGTTGTTCACATTCCAGTCAGAAATCAACTAAATCAAGCCTTATGAAAAAACTATTTTACCTCATGGGGATTGTACTATTATTTAGTGCAACCTTGCCAAGCAATACAAATTATTCAACCAAATTAGTAACTGCAAAAAACAACCTACGTGCCGCTCAAAGTGATTCGGTAATGTCTTCAGTTTTGTTTAACTCAATGATCGATTCAATTTTCCCAGCTTGGATGGGAACTAATTGGGATTTTAATGGAACTTCTAATGTTCCAAAGCAAGGAGAAATTGCTTGTGGTTATTTTGTAAGTACCACTTTGAAGCACGTAGGTTTTAATTTAAACCGCTATAAATTAGCACAGCAAGCAGCATCGGTTGTTATTGATGTATTGTGTGGTAACAATAAAGCTTATTCTACTTATAAATCGGCTTTAATAAATAAATTGAAAGCTAAAAAAGGAAACCGATTATATGTAGTTGGTTTAGATTATCATGTTGGGTTTATTGCAGTTCAAAATAACGAAGTTTACTTTATTCATTCCGATTATTTCAAAAATAAAGTTGTGAAAGAATTTGCTTTCAAATCACAAGGTTTCTCAGCTACCAATTCCTACGTTTACGGTGAAATCACTAATAATTCAAGCTTATTAAATAAATGGAAATTAAAAACAAAAATTTACTAATGAATCTACTAGCAGCAACAATCGTTGGAGCAGTATTGGTAAATATTGTTTCGGGTGAAGGGATTAAGAAGAATGCATCGTTTCGGCAAAAATCAAAGGAAGCTTTTGAGTATTGTAAAACGAATAAGATGGATACGAGTTTTTGCATCATGGCAAATATGAGTGTGCATTCTGGAAAGAAAAGAATGGTAGTTTGGGATTTTAAAGGAGACTCTATTCAACGTTTAATGTTGGTTTCCCACGGAAGCGCAGGGATGAAAGGTTTAGCCTGGAGTACAGTCGATAAGCCCGTTTTTAGTAATATTCCCAATAGTCATTCTTCTTCTTTAGGGAAGTATCGTATTGGTAACCGAGGCTGGAGTAATTGGGGGATTCATGTGAATTACAAAATACACGGCTTAGAATCCACTAATAATAAAGCATTTAACAGAGTAGTGGTATTGCATAGCTGGAGCATTGTCAGCGACGATGAAGTTTACCCCGAAGCTTCCCCATACAGTTGGGGCTGTCCCGCAGTAAGTGACAATGAAATGAAGTATTTGGACTCGCTAATAAAAACCAAAAAGGATGTCATGTTGTGGATTTATAAGTAGGCAATAGTTTTATCCTTCATATTGGGTTATTCCTGGATTGAACCGGATGCAGTGAGTAATAAAAGAAATTTTAAAAAAAAACGGCGAGAAAAACTCGCCGTTAAATATTAGTCGTAAATCACCAAGTTTATTCTTTTTTAGCATCAATAATCATGGGTGTTGATCCATTAGTGATTATTATTTTTGTGTTTGGAGACTGTGATAATTCTTTAAACACCTCTAAACTTTTCCATTCAATATTCTCTTTTGTAATTCCTTCTTTTAAAATCTGCTGAGCAGTTTTGATTCCCTCGGCTTCAATTCTTTTTCTTTCAGCTTCAGATCTTTCTCGATCAAGCACAAACTGCATCTGCTGTGCTTGTTGCTCAGCTTTTAATTTTTCTTCAATAGCTCTGTAAAGTCTATCTGGAAGTGAAATGCTTTTAAGCATTATACTTTCAATAATTACGCCTCTGTCCTTAAGCCTATCAATCAGTAATTTTTTAATTGCTTGCTCTATTTCCCCCCGTTTTCCAGAGTGCATATCTTTAGCGTAGTATTTTGCACAAACGTCTGCGGCAGAGGATCTAAAAGAACTTAGTATAAGAATTCTTTCATAATCTAAACCGACCTCTTTTAGAATGGTCGTTACTTTATCAGCCTGAATATGATAAAGAATTGATATTTCAGCGCTTACATTTAAACCTTCTTTTGATGGAAGGTTTAGTTTAACCTCTCGATTTATAGTACTTGTTTTAACTTTTACTACCTGAGTAATTAATGGATTTATAGTCATAAAACCCTCGGTCTTCGTATTACTTTTAAGTTTCCCCAAAGTCTTACGTACGCCAACTTCACCAGGATTAACTATAACACAAGACGATAAAAGAGTTGCTGTTCCAACAATTAAGGCCAATTTTTTCATGTTTATTTTTTTTTAAGTTAATAAAAAAATAAAATATTGCACCAATATTTTCTAACAATTTTACTTGTAACATGAAAATCTCCATGAGTAAGATGATGGTTTTCAGCATTTTTCTTTTGCTATTTGATTAGAGATGATTAGTAAACAAGTAAAAGTGATGTTTTTACATCATTGTTTGATCAAAGATGTTTCAGTAAAAGTAAAAATAGATGATTCGTTAGTTTTGGTTGGTTTTTTTAGAAAATTATTCAGTTAACATAGATTCGGTTTCATCAGCAATAGTTAAACTCTAAGCTTTATTTTTTTTAGGATTAACCGGGAAAGTTATTTCGGTAATTGCATTGCCTGAAGGACTTTTTTTTTGAGATGTAATTTTACATATGAACGAAATTTGGGTGTGATTAGCTATTTAGAAAGTTAAGGTCAAATGAATTTCACTTTAGAAGGTCGCGACTATTCTAAGTTTAAATTTCAAAAATTTAATGGTTTTTGGATTTTATATAAATCCTCATGTAACATTAAATTTATTCGAATATTCATTTAAAGTTTTTTGACGAGTAAAGGAAGTAGGAGAAGAGGGACGATAAAAGCAATATTTTTTTATTTTCTTGATTTGTTATCTTAAAATACGAGAGGTGTGAAATTATTTTTAATCATTACGATTTTTGGCATAATCCGCTTAAGGAAGTAATTATAAAGACCTTATCGAAGTATATTTCACTTGTGCTTAAAGTTTCTTTATACGTCTTTCCTCATCCTGAATGACGTATAGGGTGGTAAAGGTTTAAAACGCAAAAAAGGGATTCTATCGAATCCCTTTTTTGATTAAATAAGTACAATGTGTTTATTCTTTGTATTTCTTAATAAGTACAGTTGCAACGTGTCCTCCGAATCCGAAAGTGTTACTTAATGCATAATTAATTTTCTTTTTTTGTGCTTTTCCAACTGTGATTTCAAACCCTTTAGCAAATTCGTCGATTTCTTCGACGTTGATTGTAGGAGGAACGATGTCTTCTTGAAGAGCTTTGATTGTAGCGATTGCTTCGATTGCTCCAGCAGCTCCTAAAAGGTGACCTGTCATGGATTTTGTTCCGCTTAAACTCAGTGAATCTCTTTTTCCGAATACTTTTTCGATTCCGATTAATTCTGATGGATCTCCAATTGGTGTTGAGGTTGCGTGCATGTTAATGTAATCTACTTCATCAGGTGTTATTCCGGCTTCATCTAAAGCTTCTTTCATTCCTAATTGAGCTCCTAAACCTTCTGGGTGAGTCCCTGTAAGATGGTATGCATCTCCTTTTTGTCCACCGCCAACAACTTCAGCGTAAATTTTAGCACCACGTTTAATAGCGTGTTCGTATTCTTCTAGTATAATTGCCCCAGCTCCTTCACCCATTACAAAGCCATCACGGTTGACATCGAATGGACGAGATGCTGTTTTAGGATCCTCGTTTCTTGTAGATAATGCTTTTAAGGAGCTAAATCCTCCAATTCCAGATTCGGTAATTGCAGCATCAGAACCTCCTGAAACAATCATATCAGCCTTTCCCCATTTGATGTGGTTGAAAGCTTCGATCATTGCGGTTGTAGAGGTTGCACAAGCCGAAACTGTTGCGAAGTTTACACCGTGTAATCCGTGTTTAATGGAAATAACTCCAGCAGCAATATCAACGATTGTTTTTGGAATTAAAAAAGGACTAAATCTTGGTGTTCCATCTCCTTTGGCGAAAGCCGTAACTTCATCCTGAAAGGTTTGCATTCCGCCATTCCCTGATCCCCAAATAACTCCAATTCTATACGTATCTAATTCTTCAAATTTAGCGCCTGAATCTACAATCGCTTCATCGGCTGCTACTAATGCAAACTGGGTGAATTTATCATATTTACGCGCTTCTTTTCTGTCGAAAAAATCAGCGGTATTAAAACCTTTGACTTCACAGGCAAATTTTGTTTTAAATTTTGTGGTATCGAAATATGTAATCTCAGCAGCGCCAGAAACACCTTCTTTTATATTATTCCAGTAATCTTTTACATTATTTCCAATAGGAGTGATGGCACCCATACCAGTTACTACAACTCTTTTCATAATAGGGAGTTTTTAGTTTTATTTAGAATAAGAAGTTATTAAATGTGAATAACTGTACTTGCTATAAGCAGATTAAAGGTTGTATTCACATAAAAAATCCCTCCATTAAAAGAGAGATAATCTTATTGTTAATGTTTGTTTAATGATTTATCCCATGTTATGATAAACGTTTTGAACGTCATCATCTTCATCGAATTTTCTCAATAGTTTTTCAACCTCTTCAACTTGCTCGTCTGTTAACACTTTTGTTTCGTGTGGAATTCTTTCAAATCCAGAAGAAAGGATTTCAATTCCTAATTCTTCCAATTGACCTTGGATTCCTCCAAAGTTTTGAAATTCACCGTAGATAACAATTTTATCTTCGTCAACAAATAACTCCTCTGCACCAAAGTCAATCAATTCGAGTTCTAGCTCTTCAACATCGCGTCCTTCACTTGAAATATTGAAATTACATTGATGTGTAAATAAAAACTCTAAAGAGCCTTGAGTTCCTAAACTACCTCCATTTCTGGTAAAGTAGCTACGAACGTTAGCAACGGATCTTTGGTTATTATTTGTAGCAGTTTCAACAAAAACAGCAATACCATGAGGACCGTAGCCTTCAAAACTTACTGGTTTGTAGTCTGCGGTATCTTTGTCTGAAGCTTTCTTGATTGCACGCTCAACATTGTCTTTCGGCATGTTGGCAGCTTTGGCATTCTGAATTACCGCTCTTAGTCTGGAGTTTGATTCAGGATCGGCACCACCTTCTTTAACGGCCATAACGATATCCTTACCAATACGGGTGAATGTTTTAGCCATTGCTCCCCATCTCTTAAACTTACGCGCTTTTCTAAATTCAAATGCTCTTCCCATAATTTTAAAATTAAATAAGTGGCGTAAAAGTATTAAACAGTTTAGTCGCAAACAAAAAAAGACAGTCAAATTGACTGCCTTTTTTAAATAAAAATCTATTTGAGTGTTTATTCGCAAGCTTCTTTCACGACAGATGAGATGTAAAGACTTACATCTGCCCATGTTTTAGAAACGCCATCAGCGCCTTTATGTAAAACCTCGCAAGCAGTATTTAGAGCTGCTAAAGCTTTACTTCCGTTAAAATCTAATATATTAATAGATCCATTTAGAGATATTGTATCTCCACTAACGGCATAGTTTAGTGCTACTGTTTGTGTAATTGCGTTTAATGTGATTTCAACATTTACTTTATTTGAATCGGAATCAAACCCAATGACTTTTCCTTTGATATCAGAAGTTTCCTCCATGTTACCGAAGTACTCATCGATTATTCTTCCGTTTCTTCCTAAGTCATTTGTTTCGAGATAATTTACAGGAACAGAGAAAATAGCGTTTGCAAAAACTTCTTCAGGACTATCTGCCACTGTTGTTGAATCTATAGTAAACTCTTTGAAATATCCTTTTACTTCTTTTTTTTCTGTGGTTTTAAATCCTCCAAAACCAATAGAAGTAGATTCTTTATCATATCCTTTTTTACAAATTTTTTCTAAAACTGGAGTAGATACTGCTGAAGAATCTTTGGTAGGTACTTTTGAAGCATCGTTGTTTGTTGATTCACCTCCACATGAGACTAATAATGCAATTGAAGCTAGGGATAAAACTATTTTTTTCATGTTGATTGTTGTTAATTAGCACTGCAAATTTACGCTATAAACAGTTATTTACAAAGAATAATAGGATAGAAGGAAGAATCTTATTTATTCAGGAACAAATTCATAAGCTCCGATATCAGGTTTGCTATCTGATATTCTTGAGTTGTTATTTAAATCAAATTCAAGATCGGTTAAATTCGTATTCACTGAGGTAGCGTCTCCTCTATCAGTTGCGTTAGAGTTTGTTCCAATGTTAAAATTATTTGTATTCAGATCAATAAAATCGGGTGTTTCATTAATTACACAGTTTTTAAATTCACTGGTTTCGGTATTAACATCTGCTGAGCTTGCCTTAATTAAACAATTTTTAAATTGGTAATTAAACAACGCCTCATCCGTTTTACTCAATATTATTTCGGTTAATTGAGAACCATAAATAATACAATTGGTGAAATTAGCTTCATCTAAATCACGAGGGTTTAGGTTTAAATTATTGTCTTTAAACCAATTGTTTAGTAACACAGCTGTTAAATCAGCCGAGTTAGGTGTGTAATTTGCAAATGTACAGTTGGTGAAATTATATTTACCACCTAAAGCAAAGGATCCGCAATAGTCCCCGCAATTAGCTATTAAACAATTTGTTCCTTCAATAAAGGTTCCTCTCCCTGAAATTCCTGTACTGCTACAGTTTTTAACAATGGAGTTTTTAATGGTAAGTGTAGGGTTAGAGCTGTAAGATGGATTTACGGTGTCGATTTGAATTCCTATTCTCGAATTTTTAATAACAGCCCAATTGATTTCATTTTCAACACTAAGTGGAAAAAGATAAAGTCCTTGCCATTGTCCGGCCGCATTGGCATATTCAGGTTCTAATCGATCACCTTCTAATATAACAGGCTCGTCTTGTGTTCCTTCAATTTTTAAGGATGCTTTTTGTAAAGCAACAATTGCCCCATTGGAATGAAAAAAGACTTTTGCTCCTTTTTCAATTGTCAATGTACAACCCGTATCAATTACTGCAATTCCATACACTACATGCGGAATATCGTTATTCCAAACTTCATTACAATCTAATATAAAAGAAGACCTTCCCGCTTCGGCTTTATGAAATATCGCGGTTTGCCCAAAAGCAATTAGATTAACATCTTGTATGTTTCCATTCGTTTTAAACTCCAAAGAATCTTTTACCACATAAGGAAGATTCGTGTTTGAGGGGTCAACAGTTACATCAGCGTAAACCCACATGGAATCCTTGCTTTTGATTTCTAAATTTTTAAAACTAATTCCAGGGACACCGTTTACATTTAATCTGAAAATAGAATTTTCACCACCTGCTAATTTTAGAGAACTAATTTTAATAGATTCGTTGTTTTTATTGTAAATTTTGAATTTTCGGGTACTTGATCCAATTGTGGAAAAGACAGTGTCAAAAAATAAAGTGTCGGTACTAAAACTGATAGTATCCGAAGAATTGGTTGTGAAACGGTCCTTCTTACAAGCAGTAAGTACTAGTATACAAACGAATGAAAGGGTATATATGATTCTTAGCACGGTATAAAGTTACGTCAAAAACGGGCTTTTTAGATGTTTATTACATCGTATAATTGATGGGGATAAAAAAAAAGTGATTTAAGTTGGATTTAATCATTTAGTCTTCATATCTTTGTCGCCCAATAAAAAACATCGAGATGCAAAAAGAAATCCATCCAGAAAATTATAGATTAGTTGTATTTAAGGATATGTCTAACGAAAGCCAGTTCATTACAAAGTCATGTGCTGACACAAAAGAGACAGTTGAAGTAGACGGTGTTGAGTATCCACTTTTTAAGTTGGATATTTCGAATACTTCCCATCCTTTTTATACTGGTAAATCTAGTATTGTTGATACTGCTGGTAGAATTGATAAGTTCAAAAACAGATTCGCAAAACACCTTAAGAAGTAATTCTAAGTGTTTCAATATAATTCAGCCATTCCGATTTTTCGGAATGGCTTTTTTGGTTTATTCTCCACTCAAGTTTTATAAGTATGAAAATTGTTTTAGTTGATTCGAATTGGAAAACATTCTTGCCTGTATCATTTACTCGTCCCGTTTCCCATTTGCGTTGTGGGATTTTGAAGTTATATGAAAAGTGGGAGAAACATCTTGAGCTTGTTTCCGTGTCTGTTTCGGAAGGATACTTAAATACAAAGTTCTTTAAAGAATTTGATGGAGGAGCATTAATTATTAATAGTAAGGTTTTACCCAATAAAGAATTAGTTGAAGCGATTTCTGAATTAAAACCATCAGAGATGTTAACTTCTAACGGAAAGTGGATTGCTATTAAATCAGATGTTGGATTTAATAAAAAGAGCTGGGAAGGAGTCATTCCTCAACTTTTTAAAGGAGAGGTTAAAACCATTGAGAATTGGTGGGATTTATATAAAGTAAATGGTGAGGAGATTGAAAATGATTTTGATTTAATAACTAAAGGAAGAATAAGTCAATCCTTATCCTCTTCAAATACTCTTATAGGATCTCTTGATCGATTATTTATTGAAAAGGGATCTTACATTGAAGCCTGTACACTTAACACTCAGAATGGAAGTATTTATATAGGGAATGCTGTAGAAGTGATGGAAGGGTGTTCTATCCGAGGTGGATTTTCAGTTTTAGATCATTCAAAAATTAAATTAGGAAGTAAAATATATGGTCCAACATCAATTGGCCCAAAGTGCAGAGTAGGTGGAGAAGTGAAGAATTCAATTTTCCAAGGTTATTCTAATAAATCCCATGATGGTTATTTAGGGAATTCAATCATTGGAGAGTGGGTGAATTTAGGTGCTGATACGAACTGTTCGAATTTAAAAAACACGTTTTCGGAAGCTAAAGTTTGGGATTATGAAAAGAAGAGTTTTGAGTTGTCAGGAGAACAGTTTATTGGTTGTTGCATTGGTGATTTCTCTAAAACAGGCATTAATACAATGTTGAATACTGCAAGTGTAATTGGCGTGAATTCCAATGTGTTTGGGGTAGGGTTTCCAGCGAAGAAAGTCCCTTCTTTTTCATGGGGCGCAGCGGAAACCTATAATTTAAACAAGGCATGGGCGGTGAATCAAAACATTGCTAAAATGGCCAATGAGGAGCTTACGGCTTTTGATTTTGAAATACTTAAAAGTATTCAGGAAATCGATCTATAGCTTTTGGGGCCTTGAGTAATTTAGTGATCGTATTTAAAGATTACTTAAATGTCAATCTGACAAAATTTGGTAATGGCATAGCCATTGAAACAATTAAGGAAAGATTACAAATCGGTTGATTTCTGCGAGCGTTTTTGTTTTAAATGACAAAAAAGGATATTGGGCAGTCATATTGACGTAAAATATAAATTATGCAAAGTGTATTTGATTTTCAAAATTTGATTTTGAGAGATATTATAGAAGATGACGCAGAACTTATTCCATTGATTACTTCGGAAGAAGATGAAGATTTAGTTGACGCGTCGATTCCAGAGGAATTACCTATTTTAACATTAAGAAATACAGTTTTATTCCCTGGAGTTGTTATTCCTATCACAGTAGGTCGAGATAAGTCCATTAAGTTAGTGCAGGATGCTTACAAGGGAACTAAGAATATAGCGGTTGTGTCTCAAAAGAATATTGAGCAAGAAGACCCTGGTCCAACTGATATTAATTTAATTGGAACGGTTGGTCACATTTTGAAAATCTTGAGAATGCCTGATGGAAATACGACGGTAATTATTCAAGGAAAGAAAAGATGTCAAATAACAAACGTACTAACAGATGATCCTTACTTTGTTGGGAAAATCAAAAAGCTATCGGATAAAAAGCCAAAGCCTAAAAATAAAGAGTTTAAAGCTTTAGTTTCTTCACTGAAAGATCTATCCTTAAAAATTATAAAAGATTCTCCGAATATTCCTTCGGATGCATCTTTTGCGATTAAAAACATCGAAAGTGAATCTTTTTTAATCAATTTCATTGCGAGCAACATGACTTTAACCATGGGGCAAAAACAAAAATTAGTTGAGGAGAATGATTTGAAAATTCGTGCAACGAAAGTGCTAGAATTGTTATCGAAGGAGATGCAAATGTTGGAAATCAAAAATCAAATTCAATCCAAAGTAAAGGTTGATCTTGACCAACAGCAAAAAGAGTATTTCTTAAATCAGCAATTAAAAACAATTCAAGAGGAATTGGGTGGGAGTGCAACTGATCAAGAAATAAATGAATTAAAAAAGAAGGCTGAAAATAAGAAGTGGGACGAAAAAGTTGAGAAGCATTTCTTTAAGGAATTAGAGAAATTACAACGTATTAACCCTCAGGCTGCTGAGTATTCAGTGTATTTAAATTATCTAGAGTTGTTGGTTGATTTACCTTGGAATGAATACACGGAAGATAAATTTGATTTAAAGCGTGCTCAAAAAATTCTGAATAGAGATCATTACGGTTTAGATGAAGTAAAGGATCGAATCTTAGAGCATTTAGCTGTATTGAAATTAAAGAAAGACATGAAGGCTCCAATCCTTTGTTTATATGGTCCTCCTGGTGTTGGTAAAACTTCTTTAGGGAAAAGTATAGCAGAAGCAATTGGTCGTAAATATGTAAGAATGTCTTTAGGTGGGCTTCGTGATGAAGCTGAAATTAGAGGACATAGAAAAACATATATAGGAGCGATGCCCGGTCGTATAATTCAAAATATTAAAAAAGTAAATAGTGCAAATCCAGTATTTATTTTAGATGAGCTTGATAAGATAGCAAGAGACGCACAAGGTGATCCATCTTCGGCGCTTTTGGAAACATTAGATCCTGAACAAAACGATGCTTTTTACGACAACTTCGTAGAGCAGGATTTTGATTTAAGTAAGGTGATGTTTATTGCAACTTGTAATTCATTAGGTTCAATTCAACCAGCTTTAAGAGATCGTTTAGAGATTATTGAAGTAACAGGCTATACTGTTGAGGAAAAGGTGGAAATTGCTAAAAGACACTTGGTTCCAAAGCAACTTGATGCACACGGTTTAACTCACAAAAATGTGAAGTTTGGGAAGAAGATATTAACGAAGTTGGTTGAAGGATATACACGTGAAAGTGGTGTTCGTTCATTGGAGAAGAAAATAGCTAAGGTTGTTCGTTCATACGCTAAAGCTGTAGCGATGGAAGAGCCTAAGAATTCGAAAATATTAGAATCTGATGTGATTACAATTTTAGGTCCTTCAAGGGATCGTGATAAATATCAAGGAAATGAGTTTGCTGGTGTAGTAACTGGTTTAGCTTGGACATCTGTTGGTGGTGATATTTTATTCATCGAGGTTTCATTGAGTAAAGGAAAAGGAAAGTTTACAGTTACTGGAAACTTAGGAAATGTAATGAAAGAGTCGACTACGTTGGCAATGGAATACCTAAGATCTCATGCTGCTGATTATGATATTAATCCAGACGTATTTGATAAGTGGAATGTTCACGTTCATGTTCCTGAAGGTGCAACTCCTAAAGATGGTCCATCTGCTGGTATTACGATGTTAACAGCTTTGGCAAGTGCGTTTACGCAAAGAAAAGTTAAAGCGCGTACAGCAATGACTGGTGAGATTACATTGAGAGGTAAAGTTTTACCAGTTGGTGGAATTAAAGAGAAGATATTGGCTGCTAAGAGAGCTGAGATTAAAGACATTATTGTTAGTGTTGAAAATAAGCATGATGTAGAGAAAATTGGTCCTGATTATTTAAAAGGATTGAGGTTTCATTACGTTAAAAATGCAGATGAGGTTTTAAAAATAGCATTGCAAAAACAAAAGGTTGATAACGCTTTAGATATTAAATAATGGATTTAAAAGGAAGTAAAATAATTCTTACTGGAGGAAGCTCTGGTTTAGGGAAACAAACTGCTAAGGATTTAATATCAAAAGGAGCTGAGCTTATTATAACTGGAAGGGATAAGGATAAATTAACGAAAGTTGCTTTGGAATTAGGTTGCGTAGCATTTCATGCTGATGTAAGTATTGAAGAAGAGGCTAAAGCTACAGTTGATTTTGCAAAAGAACGTTGGGGTGGTTTGGATGTTTTGATTAACAACGCAGGTTATGCTGAGTGGGGTTTAATTGCTGAGCTAGACATTAACAAAATGAAGGAGGTTTACAATACGAATGTATTTGGAGCTACTGCAATGGCTAAATATGCTGCTAAACTATTTAAAGCACAAAAGTCTGGAAATATCATCAATATTGCTTCTACTGCAGCCTCTAAAGGCTTTGCCCAAGGAAGTATTTATGCTTCAAGTAAATTCGCATTAACTGGATTAACGCAATGTTGGCAAGCTGAGCTTCGTCCGTTTAACGTTAGAGTTATTCAAATTAATCCTTCAGAAGTTCCAACTGCATTTGGACAGGCTACTAGAGAGGAAAGAGCACTAGAGGCAAAGAAACTATCTCCAAAAGAGATTTCTGATACGATTGTTTCAACGTTGGAAATGGATAATAGAGGAATGATTACAGAAGTAACTGTTATTGCGACTAATCCTTTTTAAAAATAACATACTTAACTAGG
>TARA_B110000091_G_scaffold46274_1_pt1 | contig 26833 bp, 23 predicted proteins | sample TARA_B110000091 | Tara Oceans TARA_B110000091 (sample SAMEA4397278) | marine metagenome | biome: Polar Biome; feature: [DCM] deep chlorophyll maximum layer (ENVO:01000326); material: water (ENVO:00002006), including particulate matter (ENVO:01000060) such as... | depth 35 m
TACTCTCAACACCAAAACAACCAGCAATTACATGGTATTTGAAAGAAGTAGTTGAATTTTTTACTGGTTGAGGACTAACGATTTTAATGGATTTTTTCTTTATTTTTTTAACGGGAAATTTAGCAAATATTTTAGCTTTTTCTTTTTGTTCTTCCTGTAAAATTTTAATTTGATTTAAATCCTCTTGCTGATCTAACAGTCCACGATCAGTGAATAACTGTTTTTCATGCTCATCAAAAAAAGCAATTTCTTCAACAACCACGGTCTTATCTTCAACAGCTTTTGATTTGCCAACCGTGAATTTCGCTTGAGGCTCGATTTTTTCGGAAAATAATCCATTCAGAAAATTTAAATCTAAATGATTGCGGATTGCATCGTTATTTGTAGAAACCGATAAAAATAAGAAAGCACCAATTGAAACAGCCGCTATAGCAGTAACAGTTCTTTTGATAGTTTTATATGTTTTCGGAGTTGCTTTTTTCTGATTTAAGCCACGCTCTATTCTATGGGCTAAACCAACGCGCTCAATAGGAGTAGCATGAACATTCGTTAAACCGAAAGAAGTGTTCGCAAAATTTGATTCGTTAAATTGATCAAAAATTAAATTCCCTTCCTTGTTCAGAACAAAAGAACCAATTCCTTCTAATTCAAGGTAATTTGATTTTTCAAGTTCTTTTTGCCAAAATGAAACTTTAACCTCAATTGCTTTAAGGGCTTCATTATAGGTCATTCCACATTTAGTGGCTACATTTTGGGCAAGTAAGCCATCGTTTTTTGAAAGCTTAATATTAAAAGAGATTCCTTTCCCTGGAGGGATAAGAATGTTTTTAGAAGGTTCGAGTATAGCAGGACGATAGTGCGTTACAAAACCACCAAACTGCGGAATGACAACACAATCCTCTTCAAGGAGTAATTCTTTTGCTATTTTTTCTACTCTAATATTCATTTCTTGTAATAGATATCAAAGGTATAAATTAAACCTTTATTATTCTTCTTCAATTTACGTCATTTTGGATGGAAATGCAATAGGTTTACCTACAGTTTGTTAACACTTAGTTTATCAACCTATTTAACATGAAAAATCGAGTTGCTGATAATATTCTAATTCTCTCAATGTATGTTTAGCTAGTATTATTAACTTTGCGTGGAATTAATTATGTTTCAATTAGCCGATTATATAAGCGAGACTTGGATACAGGTCTATGTTATAGGAGTAGTTTCACTTACTATCATCTTCCTGTACAAGGAAATATACAACACTGCAATTACTTTTTTGGGTGCAGTCGGACTTTTACTAATTCCAAGTATTGTTAAAACTGATGAAGTACTTTCTTCGTTTGCAAACGAGCAAGTTGCTGTAATTATAATGCTTTTGGTGATCGGGCAGTTTCTTAAAAGGAGTCCTGTTATCGAGCAACTATTTCAAAAGCTTTTTTTGAAAACAAAAGGTTATTTCGCCTTTACTCTCAAAATGACAGGGTTTGTTTCGATGTTTTCAGGGTTTATGAATAACACCCCTTTAGTAGCTTTATTACTGCCATACGTTGTGGATTGGGGAAGGAAAAATAAAGTTGCCCCTTCAAAATTGCTAATCCCTTTATCGTTTGCTGCCATAATGGGTGGAGGATTAACCCTAATAGGTACTTCAACTAATCTTATTGCCAATAGTATTTTAGTTTCAAAAGAAGGTCCCGATGCAGCATTATCTATGTTTTCTTTCCTCTTAATTGGAGCTCCACTAGTTGTCGTAGGGATTATTTATATATTGATTTTTGGAAAGAGAATTCTTCCTGATAATGTAGGAATGCTTTCTAATTTTGATGAAAATAATAGAGAATATTTAGTTGATTTGTTGGTTTCTAAAGGTTCGCCTTTGGTAGGGAAGACGATTGGAGAATCAAACCTAAGAAACCTGAACGATTTGTACCTTGTGGAAATAGTACGTCCCGATAAAGTTCGAACTGCACCAGGTCCTAAAGAAATTATGAGAGCTGGCGATTATTTAATCTTTGCCGGAGAAACAGAGAAAATTGTTGATATTGTGAATATGGATCTTGGTTTAGAAATGCCAAATGAAGTTGGAGCAATGAAAAAGAAGAAGGAAGTTGTAGAGGTGATCTTACCTTATAATTCATCTCTTTCGAGAAAAAAAATAAAGGACACCGACTTTAGGTCAAGATTCGATGCCGCTATTATTGCCGTTAGAAGGGATGGTGAAAAACTATTTGGGAAAATAGGAGACATTACCCTTCAAAAAGGTGATATGATGCTTTGTGTTGTTGGACATGATTTTTACAAAAGAATAAGGAGAGCAAAAGAGTTAACGCTTATTTCAAATGTTCGCCAGTTGCAGGATATTGATGGTAAAAAATCTACATCATTAATCATAGCTTCTATTATTTCGATCTTACTACCAGCTCTTGGTGTAGTATCCTTATTTCAATCATTGTTAATTTTATTCGTTTATCTTTTATTAAGTAAAGTTGTTTTGTTTGGGGAACTTAAGCGCGCAATAAATCTTAACTTAATCGCAATCATGGGAGGAGCTTTAACCATTGGCGTAGCCATGGACAAAAGTGGAACTGCTGAGTTAATAGCGAGCGAAGGGTTATCGGTTCTTAAGCCATTAGGTCCAATAGGAATATTAGCAGGAGTTTATTTAATTACCAACCTCTTAGCTGCATATATGACAAACATTGCTGCGGTTTCTATTATAATGCCAATTGCATTGAGTTTTGCAAAGGTTCACAATTTTGAGATCATGCCTTTTGTTTTTTGCGTAGCCTTTGCAGGTTCTAAGACTTTTTTAACGCCAATTGGTTATCAAACTAATTTGATGGTTTACGGACCAGGAGGTTATAACTTTAAGGATTATTTTAAGTTTGGATTTCCGTTGACGGTGATTTTTATGATCACAACTCTTTCGTTATTAAAACTTATTTACTTTTAAAAAGGAACAAGGCTAGTTGATTTAAAGTTTGACGATTTTAATCTTTCATACCAATTAAGTTCTTTGTAGTTAGATTTTCAGAAAAATACGTGACACATCATTAACTTAATGAGCTTTCGAAACCTTTAAGTGACCCATATTTTTTTTATACCGTATTGAAAATTAAAGCTGTCGCGTATCTTTTTTAATAAATAGTAATATGATTTATTGAAAGGTGCTTTATTCAATTCTTTGAATAAAGCGTAATGATGGGTGAAATAAAAACATTCTCAATTACACCAATTAAATGGCAGTTTACTTGTGTTTATCCTTTAGGAACTGTGTTTATAAACCTTTAAACAGCGCAAGAAAACCTTAACTTTTTTTAAGTCCCAGAAAAATTGATGTAATTCCTAGTCTGTTTCTTAAAAATAATCAAGTGCGTCCTAACAGACTTTTAAAACATCACTTGGGGTTATGCAAAATACAACCTTGTCTTTGTAAAGAGCAATTGGGCTTCTAAGTAATTCTGGATTATTCATAATCATATAATATGCAGAATCAATATCTGGATCTCTACCTTTAATATTTTCTTGGTAGTAAGGATTTGATTTGTCCATGATATCTTTGGCTTTCAAATTTAGTTTTTGAATTGCCAACCTAAATAAAGTATTCGATAGCCTCACTTCATTAATATCTTGTCTGTTAATATTAGAAGAAATTCCTTGAGCGATAGCTAGGGTTTTTTTATCGATAATTTTTTTACTGTTGTATATCAGTGTCAATTCGGATTTTTCGTAATGCATAAGCTATTTGTATTAAGGGATTTACTATCTCTACGGTTGTTTTTTGATAATGTTTAGAAAGTTTTATTACGCTTGGTTAAATATAGATCCACAAAATACTTTTATTAAGCTACAAAAACAGCTGTTTTATCGATTTATTTTTTTAGATAAACCATTTTTTTTAAAATGGAGTGATATTAGACCTCTTAGTTACGTTTCACAAACGAGCCATTACCACAACGAATTTTAAAATAGACCCTAGATCTTCTAAAAAGTGAATTTTTATCTCTGTAAACTATCAGAAAACTCATCAGATGATGTTACTTTTAGTGATTTAAAAGTTAATGGTATAAGAGTTTATATCTTCTCTTGAGCTACCATATTTTACACCTATGAATTAATTGTTGGAACTTCAGTTGCTACAACAATTACAGCTAAACAATACAAATAGCCACAAGTTTAGTAGTTACTCAAGTAACTTCAGTACCTGGTTACGGAATAATAATTGTAACTGCTTTTAACGAAAGAAAAGTTAAAACATACTGTGTCTTTTGTTGCAACGTTACCTGGAGCTGAAGAATCTGTTAGTTCTTCAGCTGTTAAAGTGTTGTCTAATTTTTTTAGTAAAAGATTGGAAGGAATCAAATAATTAAATATATAAAGTGCTTTTTCATAGAACTTTTTTAGTATCTAGCTTATTTGTTATAACTTATGTATGAACATTTGAGACTGAAAAATAGTTTTGTTTTAGTCTGTTTTATGGTTATTTTAATTTTAAGAATTATAATAGAAATAGAAGTGATAAAGAAAAAAATAAAATTTGCGTTATCTCCGGTGAAAATCACAAATACACAAGAAATGAATCAATTTATTTGGTGACTAAAATATAAATATCAACGATTAAATCGAAGAGAAATGCAACCAGTAGAACGTATAGATAAAAATATTAGAATTGTATAAAAATCATCTCCAAGCATGAAAAAAGCAATTGTAGTAGGGTCAGGTATTGCAGGTTTAGCATCTTCTATTCGCTTAGCTCATAAAGGGTACAAAGTATCCGTTTATGAAAAAAATGACACATACGGAGGGAAGCTAGGTTATTTTAAGAAAGATGGATTTAGGTTTGATACAGGTCCTAGCTTATTCACAATGCCTCAATATTTTGAGGATTTATTTTTTGATGTAGGCTATAATTTCTCTGATTTTGTTACTTATGAAAAACTTCCTTCTTCTTGTAAATATTTTTTCGATGATTACACTAAATTTGTTTTTTATCAAGATAAAGAGAAACTAAAAAAAGAGCTCAATTCTGTGTTTAAATCGGATGAAAAAAATGTGTTAGACTATTTAGTTAAATCAGAGGAATTGTATGAAAATTCTGGTGCTTTATTTATAGAAAACAGCCTACATAAATTAAAAACTTTTTTTTCTTTTAAAGCTTTAAAATCATTACCATATTTAATCAGTGTAGAAAATAGTAAATCGCTACATGCTAAAAATAAAAAGTATTTAAATTCAGAAAAACTGATTCAGATATTTGATAGATATGCAACATACAATGGATCTTCTCCATATAAAACCCCGGGTATGATGTCTATGATTCCTCATTTAGAACAAAATATAGGTACGTTTTTTCCAAAAGGAGGGATGAGGTCATTAGTAGATGCTTTATATCAATTGGCATTAAAACTAAAGGTGGATTTTAATTTTAACAGTGAGGTTAATTCTTTTAACGTTGAAAATTCTTCCATCTCATCAATTGTAGTAAATGATGTTCCAGTAAAGGCAGACTTATTTATTTCAAATATGGATGTAGCTTTAACTTATAAAAAATTATTAAAAGATAATAAAACGTTTAAAAGTGAAACTGCTAAAGAAAGAACAAGTTCTGGCGTTGTTTTTTATTGGGGAATAAATAAGGTTTTTGAAGACTTAGATTTGCACAATATCTTTTTCTCTTCTGATTATCATCATGAGTTTAATCAAATATTTGAACATGATGAATTTCCTAAAGACCCTACAATTTATGTTAATATTACATGTAAACATGAATTAATTGATGCTCCAGAAGGAAAAGAAAACTGGTTTGTTATGGTAAATGTACCTTCAAGTTTTAATTATTCAAATGAAGAAATAGAGTTGTTAAAAAATAGAGTACTAATTAAACTTTCTAAATTGTTGAAAGTTGAATTGTCTCCTTTAATTTTAACGGAAGAAATTTTACATCCTAAAAAAATTAAAAACAATACAAATGCATATTTAGGTGCTTTATACGGTACGGCATCAAATAGTGTAATAAGTGCTTTTAATAGACACAGTAATTTTTCAACAAGATATAAAAATCTGTATTTTGTTGGGGGTACTGTTCATCCAGGAGGAGGAATTCCTTTGTGTTTAAATAGTGCAAAAATAGTTGTAGATAGTTTATAAGTAAGAAAATGAGTAAAGTGAAGAGAAATACTAAAATTAATATTTTATTAATTTTAGTATTAGTTGTATTTCATGCTGTTGGTTTAGTAGGGATGTTGTTTTTTGATAGAAATAGTTTCATTAAACTAACATGGCTCAACCTTCTTATATCAACTGTAATCGCTTTTATATCCTACAAGGAAAAAATAGTAAGCTTCATTATTCCATTTTTTTTAGTGGTTACTGTAACATTCTTTGTTGAGGTAATAGGTGTTAAAACAGCTCTTTTATTTGGGCATTACAAGTATGGTGATGTTTTAGGTTTAAAGCTGTTACAGGTTCCGTTACTGATCGGTTTTTTATGGTTGACGTTGTCGTTAGGTGCTAAAAGTATTATTCAACGTTTCACAAGGTTGCCAAGTCAAATTGTTTACCTTTTTGCAGCACTATTAATGGTTTTTGTAGATTATTTAATTGAACCTGTAGCTATAAAGTTTGGCTATTGGACATGGGACTATGATTCTGTACCAATATTTAATTATGTATGCTGGTTTTTATTAGCATACGTTAATCAGTTGTTTTTAAGTAAAATAAAAAGTAGGAATAATGTATTAGAGGCGTTGTTTTTAATAAATGTATTATTTTTTTCCATCTTAAATTATTTCTTATGATTTATAGTGTTTTAATAGTTTCGCTAACTTTTATAGTAATGGAATTTGTCGCTTTTGCATTGCATAAGTATGTGATGCACGGTTTTTTATGGAGTTGGCATAAAGATCATCATCAGCCTAAAGATGAAAAGCTAGAAAAAAATGACCGATTTTTTTTAGTTTTCGCTATTCCTAGTTGGTTAGGTATTATGTTTGGTTTAATCTATGATATTAATTGGTTTTTTTCAATAGGTTTAGGAATCGCTTTATATGGTATTTGTTACGTGATTGTTCATGAAATCATCATCCATCAAAGGCTCCCTTTTTTTAAACGATTAAATTTCAAATACATAAAAGGCATTCGGTTCGCGCACAAAATACACCATAAAAACCAAGGGAAATTTCATGGCGTATGTTTTGGGATGCTGATTGTTCCTTTAAAATATTTTAAATAATGTTATACCTCTACCTTTTAATATTTACTCTTTTTGTGCCCTTGCTACTGACATGGGATAAAAAAGTTAAATTTTATAAACAACTTAAAAGTTTATCTATTTCTATTTTTATCGTTTCGTTTATATTTATTATTTGGGATATTTTTTTCACTAAATATAGTGTGTGGGGTTTTAATAATGATTACTTACTAGGATTATCATTTTTTAAATTACCGATCGAGGAAATTTTGTTTTTTATAGTGGTTCCTTATTCTTGTGTGTTTATACACGATACTTTAAATACATATTGGCCTATTCGAGCTTCAAAAATTAATAAAAAAGTCTTCATTGTATTACTCGTTGTTTTAAATGTTTGGTTAGTTACAATTTACAGTAAGGAAACTTATTATACCACTTCGGTTACAATTTCATTATTTGTAACGATCATTTTATTATTGCCATTAAAGAGTCACGATATAGCAGCATTATTTAGGTCTTATGTTATTGTATTAGTACCATTTTTGTTTGTGAATAGTGTTTTAACAGGCTTTTTTACTGAAACGCCTATCGTTTGGTATAATGACACCAATAATTTAGGTGTTAGAATTGGTACAATACCATTGGAAGATTTCATATATAATTTCTCTTTAATCGTTCCTATAATATTGATTAGAGACATGTTTCATAATAAGAAAAAATGTCGCTCTTTAGTAAAGATTTAAATCTCACCTATTAGGATTGTGGGCGTAAAGATGCTGCATGACAAGAGGTTTAGTAATATGAAAGTAAAACGATTTATTATTTCCCCTGTCAATGAGTAGTGAAATTCTGTTAGTTACAGTTTCAATCGCTAATATATTTTGCTTTTATTCTAATGTCATTTTCTTTAAATGAACCGGAACCAAAATTTTCAAAACAAATTGCGGTTAAACTGTTATTAGGCAGCATTTTTTTAGCTTCTCTAAAATCCTGATTGATTTTTGATAAATTTTCAAAAAAGGCTACTTGAGTTTTATCAAGATTTAGTAACTCGGCTGTTTCTCCTTTCTGAACCTCTAATGAAATGATTAACTTTTTATTTCCTTTGTTGTCTTCTTTTACAGCAAGATTGTAAGAGTTAACAATTTTCGATAGCTCAGGTAATGAGTAAATAACTTCTTGAATGTCAGTAGGGCTTATGTTTGACCCGAAAAAAGACACAGTCATATCAGCTCTTCCATAATGCAATAATAACGGTAGATCTGTTTGCGGTTTTGTTAATTCGTCTTGGTTTATATTTAATTCTTTTAATATTAAGTATAATTCTTTAATAGCTAATGTATGACCTCTATCGTGTATGTTGTACCTGATTTTTGGGGAAATATAATCGGGGCGACCGATTGTAACAATTAATTCTCCATCATCAGACGACTCAATCAAAAAGTCTGTTGGGTTATATTGGAAAATCATCGGGAGTGCACCTGTGTGTTTTAATATTTTTGATCGTAATGATTGATTTGATCGCAATAACCTTCTAAGGCTGATTGTGAAATCATTTTCTGCCGAGATGTTTAGTTCTAAATCTGATGCTCCTAATGAGCTGTAGGCTTTTTTAATTCCTTTTTGAAGTAGATAGTCCCTCATTCCTTCGGACATTGATTCACCTCCAAAAATGAAGGTAATATTAAATTTCTCCCAATTTATTTTTGAATTATCTACCAAATATTTTAAAAAAGGGGGATAGCCCATTATTACATAGTGATGATCTTCGCCAAATTGTTTAAGTGTATTTTCAATTTTTTCTTTTTCAGGACCTAGAGATTTTATTTTTGAAAAAGTAACACAACTCATTGTTACATTTACCCCAGTTGCCCAAGGTCCCAATGCAAAAGCATTAATAACAAATATTGGGTCTTTGCCTACTAATGTTCTCATACCAAACTCAATCATTTTGGTATTCCGTTTTCTTTCTTTTAATCCTCTAACCCAGTTTGTTGCTGTTCCGCTACTACCTGAGGATTCATCAATAATTATATTTTTAGTTGGAATCCTTCCTCCTACACATCTTTCCTCGATGGAAAACTTTTTAATATAGTTTTCTTTATCAATTTCTGGAATCTCACAGATATTTGGCACCAGACCACTAAACGAAGGCTTCGAAAAATGATGGGATTTTAAAAATTCTCTGTAAGCGGGCACCCTTCTTTTTGCTTTTATAAATTCTGAATAGGCTCGGGCTTTACTATTAAATGACCTAATTTTATTAATTCCTGGAATATATATAAGCTTTATGGTAAAATTCGATAGCATTAGTGGTTTTCGAATTCGTTCAACTAACCAAGCATAAAATAATATTATTATGTGTCTCATATTTTATTTATTTAATTAATATTTCATCTGTACTTAACCGATAACTTCTCGCTGGTGTTTTGCTATATCCAGCTCTGTAAGCAATCCAAATTAAATTTCCGTTCTTTGGGGGAGGTAACATCATTTTCATTTTTTGGTAAGCTCCAATATTTGTTATTAAAGAACCAGTAGGTTGAATATAAGCACCTTCTCTTGTTAGCATAAGCCAATTTCTTGCAAAATACTTTCCGGACTCAAGCCAATCTGAGGTGTTTTCAAATTTGCCACTCATCCAACATATACTACAAGTTCCATTAAATGAGGATTTGTAGCTTTTATTCAACATTTTTTTTCGAATACCCTTAGTCCATTTCTCGTGATTTTGGAAAACTGATTTCAATAAACTTCCTGAAAAACCCATGCATTTTGCCCATAGTCCATCCTTTCTTGTCTCAGCATCCTTCTTATTGTATCTAAATAACTTATCGAGTTCTTCTCTGTTAGGTTTTGATTCGAGATCTTCAAATAATGTTCTTTGATTTAATTCAACAATCATATCTATAAACTTTTGGTCGGATGAATGAAAAAACTCTTGATTGAATTTTTTTGCCTGAGTTTTTAATATATCTACAGTACTTTGACTTAGAGCTTTTCCGTTATATGCTATTCTAGAAGTTCTTCTCTTTTTAATTAATTCTATTCCTAGTGTCTCTTTTTCTTTACTGGGTGAAAGGATGAGCTTCGCAAAAAGGGTTGGCTCTGTGGATTTTGTGGTTATTGGAGCATATATTTTAGTAATATGTACTTTAAAACCAAAAGATAACGAAACAATTGAAAGGTGTTCCACAAAAACACCCATCGCAACTGTTGCAAATATTGAATCTGGATCACCTACTGGTAAAAGCCTATTTGGATCGTAGAATAATTCTGCTTCAGTTTTTGAAATGACCTTTAACTGGTGCGGCTGTAAGTTATGAACGGTAGGGCACCAACGCGCTATTTCTACTAATTCTTTCCAGCTAGGAACGGCCGAAGGTTCATTTTTAGTTAACGCCCAAATCTGTTTAAATGGGTTTAATAGTGCAATTGAGAATAATCCTAATGAAGTGTTTTTAATAAATATTCGTCTAGAACTTTTCATTATTTAATGATTTGGTCTGTTGGCTAGTTAGTTGTCTTAGGTTTTGACGCGTTATACGTAGTCTGATTTGTCAGAAGTTATAGACAATAGTCTGTAAGTCATGAAGTTTATTTTATGTACCAACAATTATTTTTCAATTACTTATAGGTCGTACGCAGTTTGTTTTTTAAAGATTCAAAATTTAATAATTCAAGTTTATAATAAATTATACAATTAGTTGAAATATTTCCATTTTCGTACACCATTTTAATTTACAAAAGTTGTAGGTATCTGTTAAGAGTATAGTATTCCTGTTTTATTATTGTTACTTATTCCATGTTTTATTTGAATCCTTGTGAATTTTATAGGGATTTTTTTTCTAATATATATATGTTTCCAATTCTATAATATGTTCAATCAGTTTCAAAGACACTTCGCCTGTTTTTTATAGCCCTTTCGAGGCAGTTTAATTTAATGTTTATAAGAACCGTCAGGCAAAACGGTGGGCATTTTATAGGTAGGGTTGGTTAAAAGAGAAAATATGGCACTATCAGTATCTTCAACTTTTTGATTTGTGTTTAATTTCCATTCATTGTCAATATCATCCAATCTGTTTTCTTGTGCTCCCAACATTGAGGTTAAAGCCCAATATAAATACTCTACGGTTTGACAATTTGAATAGTCGCAAGTTTGGTCATCATAGGTGTACCAAGCATTTATAGGATACTCATTAGGGATTGTCATAAATTGTCCACCTCTTGCAATATCCATTGCATTTGCCAAATCTGATCCAACATTTTGTCCGAAAGCTTCAGGGTAGGCATAGGAATGTCCTGCATTGTTAATAATGTGTAATACTTCTTCTAAAGAAGCATCAAATTCACCTGTTTTCCCATTGGATACAAAGTTGGGATGTGTTTCATCATTTCCCAAATCCTGACCTTCCCGTCCATTTGGTGGGTCAATATTTAGGTCGTTTTCGTTCTTCCACATTACCATAAAAGCTTTGTTTTCAATCATTTTATTCAACACCAATTGGTCATCTACTATTCCATCTTCATCGTTGTCAAGATACTGAGCCATTACATTTGCCGTGTGTAATAGTTTAGCATCTTCTACGGCAACAACGGCATAAATGTCTATTCCAAAAACCACCACTTTTCGATTAAAACTTGAAAATCCATTGTCTGAATGCGTAACTATTGTGAAATTTGGGTCGTTTCCTGCATTAATTGGTATATTATCATCTTTCTTACAAGAAGTAATTATCAAAAGGCTAACCACTATGGTTTTGATTAATAAAATTTTGTTTATCATTTTTTTAAAACATTATTTATTCTTTTTGTTAACGTTGTATCACCTTCATTATTCCCTATAAATCTTAGTGTATGGAAGGTTTTTTTGAATACAGAGTCAAAAAGTATTATTGTTAATTATTAAATTAAAATAAGTGCCATTTAAAAAAGAAGAACACTTATAAAATCAGATGTGTTTTTAAGAGCGTTAATTCTCAATATGCCTTAGATTACATCAACTAAAAATCAAAGGCTTCAATAACTATTATTTTTTGCTAATACTTTATGTTTAAAACATTAATATTTTCTCTTTGGTATACAGCAAAACCAAAATATCCTTTGAGGGGTATAGTTCCTTCCTTATAAGTTGCTGTAGCATATGTTTTACCATCAATAGAGTAACTCGCTGAATTTTTTTTGATAATACATTTCATAGTATAAACCTTTCCGATCTCCGTTTTTATTTTTTCACCCCTTTGAATCTTTGGAAAAGCATTAAAAAGGCCTGTTCTAAATGTAAAATCATCCCTATGTGGGGATAAATACCAACTTAAGGCATCTGGAGCTATATTCTTATTTCCCCACTCAGATTTATTAAATGAATATACGGGTATGAATTCATCATCTATACTATTGAATTTGAAATCATAAGAAATTTCGGCTGGTAATGAAACTAGTTTTGGAAGCCAAACATATCGATTTGATATTGTAAGATTAGGATGATTGGAAATCCTTTTACTAGCGGCACAGCTTATTATAAATGAAACAATGCTTAGAATAAGTAAAAAGGAACTGATTTTTTTCATAATTATTTCTAACGTTTATTACAATCGTAAGTTAGTATAGAAGGATGTAAAACACAAAAGAAGCCTGAAAATATTTTGCAAATATCTCTTTGTTATAGTTCGTTTTAATATAACCCGGTAATTGATTTTAATAAGAAGTAGAAGTCAGTTTCTGCGTTGTTTGTTTTTATAACTTGTTTCTCTCCGTTTTCAATAATGGTGTAATTAATGGTGTTGTATTTATCGAGCGTGTCTTTTTTTAAGCTTGAAACATTTTTTTTAAAATCAATGTACTTTATAAGTTTTTCAGGAGAAATTGAAAACGTATAAAAATTAGTGTCGTTGTTAAAATTAATAACGCTGTCTATTTTGTTTTTATTAAAAGAGCTGTTAAAATATAAAGTTATAGATGCATCGTTTTTTAAAACACTTAAGTTTTTTTTTATCAACCAAAACAATCTTTTTGATTAAAAATAATACTTAAGGTGTTTGTTTTTAAATTTTGAGAAAAAGAGATTTTATAAATCGAGCAACTAAAAAGTAGGAGCGCTGTAAGTTTCTTCATTAATGTAATATAACCGTTTTCAGTTAAGAAGTCTTAAAGCATCTCAGTAAACAATGTTTTGCAAATTAGATTGCCGTCAGAATGAACAAACCCTTTAAGCTTTTTAGGTGATGTTAGGCGTATGATTTTATCTATATTCGTTTTATGGAAAACAAAGGGTCATTAATAAAATTCATCGATGCTATTGAGGTGTTATCCAAAAGTAAATCATTAAGAGATGGTGACGTGGAACAGTCCCTAAAGGAGATTTTAAAGTCCGCAACTGAAGCTTTAGATTGTCAAAGAGCGAATGCCTGGACGTTCAATGAAGATTTGACTGCTCTGGATTCATTAATGTCATTTAATAAAACGGCAATGCTGTTTAATATAGAATTATCATTGAGCAAAAAGGATTTACCAGAGTATTTCAAAGGATTGGTGAAAAATGAAATTATAGTTTCTGACGACGCAGTTAATGAAGTACTGAACCATGAATTAGTTGATATTTATTTAAACCCAAATAAAATAAAATCAATGATCGATATCCCTATTCGTTCAGAGGGAGAAATGATTGGAGTTGTTTGTTTTGAGCAAACCAATAATTATCGAAAATGGACCAATGAGGATATGAAATTCACGCAATCTTTGGCCCAACTAATTTCAATTGCTTTAGAGTCGAATAAAAAGAAAAAATATCGTTTGGAACTTGAAAGTCTTGTCCGTCAAAAAGACGTCCTTATTTCCGAGATTAACCATAGAGTTAAAAATAATATTTCAGTAATAATAGGACTTATGAATCTTCAAAAGAGTAAGTCCAAAGATCTTTATCACGCCACCTTATTTAATGAAATAAAAGATAAATTTTATTCAATGTCCGCCGTTCAGGAACAGCTTCTTTTAAGTCAAGAAGTTGACAAAATTAATCTTGGTGATTTTTTAACAAGTCTATCCAATAATTTGAGGGGATCCTATGAAAAAGAGGTTGCTGTTTTGATCGAAAAAGAGGAGGTTTTTATTGATTTAACGATAGGGATTCCATTGGGTCTTATTGCGAATGAAATAATAACAAATTCTTATAAATATGCCTTTGGAGAGGAAAATGACACTCCTCAACTAAACATCAAATGCTATAAGCAAGGGAATAAAATTTGTGTTTGTTTTGAGGACAATGGTCCCGGATACGATTTCTCATCAGAAAACGTTGGGATGGGATTAGGAATAATTAAGGATTTGTGTGAACAAATTGATGTGAAAATAGAATTTCTAAATAGGAATGGTGCCAGCATAACTTTAATATTTAAAGGTTCGTAATTATATGTGTTTTGGCTGGAGAGTTTATTAAAATAACATTAGCCTTAAAGCTATTCTACTATTTGTTACCCACTCATGTTTTTTTGCAACAAAGAAGTTGTAACCGTAAGAAATAGTACTGCTAGAATTTAACCTAAACCCTATTTCAGGTGTTAAGGATTGTGATATTGTCGAGTTAATTTTACGATGGTTAAACGAAATTGAAGCTTTTATTCCTAAATTTTCATTAATTGGTTTCAAATAGCGTATTGTAGCAAAAGGGTTTAAATAAGTTACTTTCTTAATAGAATTTAATTGTCCCCCTATCAAAATAGATAAGTTTTCACCATAATTTTTTGAGGGTTTTGATTTATTAATATATTCCAGTTTTAAACCCGATTCAATTACGTGTTCCCCTTGATAAATATATCCTAAACTTAGTTTACAAGGGTTTATTCTATAAGTCCAATTTGTGCTGTCTTTTTGTGAGAAGCCATGAACAGGTAACAGAATTGTTAATATGAAAACGTATTTTTTCAAGGTCAAATTAATAATGAAAATAAGTCAAAAGGATACACTTCCAGTGCTAGATAACCTTTAAAGTAATTGTCTGATATTTTAGATCTGTGATTTTTTTTAAAATAAAAAGTTTTAAACGGTTTTTTGGATATTGAACTTGAATATCGCTTAGTAAAATGGCAATTCAATACAGAAGATTGTTCAATACAAAGAAGTCTAAATTAAAAGCAAAGCGTTATGCGATAGGCCATTGAAAGAAGTCAAATGATTCAACTAAAACTTTTGCAATTACCTCTACGTTGTAACTTGTATCTAATGTTTTGATTTGAATCCATTCGAGAAGCTTCCCGAACTCTTGTTTCCGAAATAACTTAACGAAACACCGTATGATTTTCCTTTTTTCAACTTAGATGTCTTCACTGTAAATGAGTTTATTCCTTTTTTAGCTTTGGTTTTTAAGAAACCGATTACTTCATTGTTTTCATAGTCTTTGATTTCAATTTGAATATCGATTTTGTTTAGAAAATAAATTTCTAATGCTACTCTCTTATCCGCTATACTATAAATATCTCGAATGTTATTTTTATCAGTTATGTAAGTTCTTTCTCGTTTTTTTCCTTTTTCAATTCCATTAATTTTTGAATAGGTAATTATCCCTTGAACATTACCAAACTCTATAAACGGCATTGGGAAAAATGGTAAAATAAAATATCGATAAGGACCAGCTGTAGCTTGAACAATCATATCATATGCTAAACCATTGATTGTATCTTTACTTACCCCTTGAAGGAAAAACTCTGTTCGTCCGTTTTGTTCAATAAGCTTTAGTTCAGTAGAGTATTCCTTAAATGGAATAAACTGACTGCCGTAATAATAACCACTGTCAGAAATGGGTATTAAAAATTCTTCGGGACTGTCTTTCGATCCACTAAGATAGTTGTAACTTTCAATCTCCATTATTAGAGATTTATTATCGTCAATTATGGTATCTCCGATGTACTTAACATTTTTAAATTGCTTGTCCTCATAAACAGCTAATCCTGTTGAATCATTGTACCACTTTCTGCGATAAAATAATTGAATTTCGTCTCTTGGTTTTATCTTAAATAGATTAATAGTTTGAAATTTGTTTTTAATCCCTTCAGATATGTCATTGTAATTGTCACCGTACAGCTGTTTTGTATAAAATTGTCCATTACTTGAAACAGCTAATGTTTTTAAGTCAGGAATTATTACAGTATAAATTTCTGAGTTATCAGTTTTAAAATATTTCCTTGGTGTTTTGCTGTCTCTTGGAGAATTTTTTCTTGTATCAATAAACTCAAATGAAATCTTAACTTGTTCTCCAAAAAGTGTACCTGCTTGTTCTTTCGTTTGATTATAATCAATGTTATGTATAGCTTGGAAATTTTTATTCAAAAGTGTATAATTACGATCTCGGAACGATTCGTAAAATATTTGAGTTTTTTCAATTTCAGAATAGTCTGTAAAGTCTTCTGTTTTGAATTTCAAAAAAATCCGTTTTTCTATCAACGTGTCTTTTAAGTCGGTTCTAACTTGAAGCCCTATAATATTATTTTTTTGTTTGAAGTAAGTTGCTCGAACGTAGATCTTAGAATCAGCTATTTCTTTACGGTTCGACTGTCCAAAACTCGACTGAGTTAGAAAAAGTACAGTTATAAAAACTATTATTCTCATTATTTGACTTTAATTTTATGGTATACGTTTAATGAAAAATATGTTTTAATGTAATTTCACGCTTTGTCGTAATACGTTATTTTTAAAAAGGTTCGATTTTTACAAACCCAAATTTCCCATTATCCAATGCTACAATTGCACCTCCGTCAGAAGTTAGGTCAATAGCCTCTCCGGCCCAATCAACACCTTTTCCACCGCCATAGGTTTTTTGCCATTTTATATTTCCAATTGCATCAAATTTCACTAGGTAAATGTGCCAAGTATTAGAATTATCACCATCTTTTCCACAGCGTCTATTATACCTGCCATATTCATCTCCGGTTCCTGCAACAATAATACATCCTCCATCTGCTGTGCTCTTAACTCCCCATGCTTCATCATGAATAAACTTCGGTTTGAAACCTCTCGGGTTTCCAGCTTTAGTCTCCCAAATTTTATTTCCTGACAAATCAATTTTCATAGTGTAGGTATCCCAGTTCTTTGTTCCTGAAAGTGTGTGACCGGTAAGGAAAATAAAACCGTCATTCCCAATGTCCATACCAAAGCAATGGTCTTCTGAACCCCCACCGTATTTCTTATGCCATAAAATGTTTCCTATACTGTCCGTCTTAACAAGAGTGTAATCCTTTGCATCTTCCGTTAGCCCGGAAATGTATAGCTCATTATTGAAGGTTCTAATTCTATAGGCTTGTGACATATACTGGTTAATGTTTTTCCCATTTTGCTTTATTCCGTTAGAATCGAGAAAGCTAATATATCCTTCTCCTTCAGTATAAAATGTATTTGTATTGTCTTCAGCGTTTACATATCCAATAGCAACTATTCCGGTTGAAGTTAATATAAGATCTTCATAAGCATCATTTCCTCCATTATCCGTAGTTTCTTTAAAAAGCAAAGAGCCATCCGATTTATTAAGTTTAATTACTGTACTATTTTCATTTAGTGCGCCACAAATGATATAACTATCGGATGACTCAATGGCCGAATTCCCCAAATTATTACCGCGATTTCCAAATTCTTTTTTCCAGATTAAAGTTCCATTTTTGTCCGTTTTCACAACTAGGATTTTGGCAGAATTAGGAATAAACCCGGTTTCTCCAATTTGTAAAAATCCACCATCAGAACAGGATAAAATGTGATGCCCATGAGATTCTTCACCTGAGCCATTTACTCCCGTACTCCATTCTACAGTAGGTGCATTGGGATAGTCATCCATGTTACAGTCAACATTTACTTTTTTGCAACCAATGACAAGGAGTAGGATCGTTAGGATTGGTATGTAGCAGCTCTTTTCCAACAGTGATTAATCTAAATTTATTAAAACGATTAGCGTAATTTTTCACAACGTAACACAATGGCAAGTTAGTATAGATGATCGTGAATTGCAAAGAAGTCAAACTAAAAGCGAAAACTAATATGATGCATTGAAAGAAGACAAATGATTGAACTAAAGCCTTTGCAACCGAGCTTTCGTTTAACTTTTTGTTTGGAGGAATTCCCCTTATTTATAAATTTTGATTATTTCTATTCTCCCTGAACAGGATTGATGCGAAATTAGATATACTTCTTTTCGTTCGTCTTTATCAGCGTCAAATTCAGCTATAAATAAATTTCTTGTTTGGTTAAAAATAATTTCTCCACCATCACTTGCTTTTATTTCAATTTTTGTGAAATCTGTGTCGGCACAAATATTTTCCATTTTTTTAATTGTTAATGTTCCAACAACACTCTTAAATTGAGCAATGGAGTCCCTCCCGGGAAAATGGAATGATCGGTAATAAATTGAATTTGGATTTTCACTAAAACAATCTGTGTTTTTTAATTTTATGATCGAATCATTTCTAATCATGATAATTTGCTTTCTTCCTTCGCCATTTTTAAAAATTAGCTCATTTGAAATAGGCAGACTATTATAAGACCATGAATTCATGTTTTCAACATCCCAATTACTTTTAGATTGATAGTATATTAATTTTGTTTTTAAACGGGATGAATTATTAATAACGATCTCTGCGTTTTCAGGATAACTTACTTTTATTTCATTCGCCGAACTAGACTTAAATTCATTCTGAAGAGTTAGCGTATCTAGATTTGCTTTTTTTTCACTTAAAAAAACCCGATCAAAACAATTTTTAATGATTATATTTTTCTGAGTAATAGAATCTTCTTTTAATTCAATTGAAGGGTTTTTATCATCAGTTATGCATGACGTTAGAAAACAAAATAAAATTATACAATTTTTCATTACCTATAAAGTTTAGCTGATGTTGCCCTACGTTGTTTGCATTAATGTTGATTTTTTCTCAATTGAAATATGATTAACCCCATTCCATTTTTTTGTAACAATTGTATTTAGTTCGAATTGATTTCCTTCGATGTCTTTAACACTAAATATCCTTGCGAACCTTATAATGTAAGCGTACCTGCTTAAAGGAGTATTGTTTACCATTACTAACCCAACGTTGACTGTTATTTTACCCTCAGAAAATTTGAGGGGGCGTTCCGCAATAATTTCATAACCCAAGTCTTGGAATTCCTTAACAAGATATTTCGCAATTCGTTTTCTTCTTTTAAGTGAGATAAGGAGGATAACCATTAAAATAAAAAGGGGCATTACCAGTATTGGGTAACTAGTTTGCGTAAATATTAAAGCTCCACTTATTAAATAAAATAACCCGACGGCTATCTGTAGTAAAATGTCAGTAAATTTTATCATTATTTAATGTTGGGCAAGCTTTTGCAACTTTAAATTTGTTAGAGATACATCTTAATTAGAAGTCACAAATCTAATCGATTTTTTATCATATAAAAACTATTTACTGCCACGTGTATGTGTATTTCTGTTGTCTTAGATGAACTGTGTACCGGAAGTGTTTAGATACGTCTCATATAAGTTTCTGTGTCAAATTGATGAGCAATAAAGCGATACTTCATCGTATTCAGCTTTAGATTCCTTACTGCTGTTTTTTTATAAGTACATATTTTAAGTTGAGCTATTTTGCTTGCCCCCTTTCTTAATTAAGAGGCAAAATGAGAAAAAAGCATCGCCATAGATTTAAACGTTTAAATCTATGGCGATGAAGAAAAGTAAATATTATTTTTTTATTACCCTTAAAGTAGAACTAGTAGAGTTTAGATAATTTATCTGCAAAAAATACATTCCAGGATCTAAGTGACTGAGATTTAACTCTATTTCCTTTAACTGATGATTAACTTTTTCTAATACCTTTTTGCCTAGTGAATTATATACTAATACTGATGAGAATTCATTATCAGAACTTAATCCTATTATGGATGTAAAAGGATTTGGATATACACTTGATTGAGGTTCTTTAACATCATTATTGTCAACAGAAAGGCTCACTTTTTTTGTTCGCCATAATCCACCTTTATTACCAACTGCCCAGTTATACTCACCATCAAATATTATCTCATTTATTTCTTCCTTCCCAGTTAAATCAATGTTCCATATTTTATCTTTTTCATCATAGGAATAAATAGTATTGTTTTCCCCAATTGCAAAAATAGTTTTATCCTCTCCTAAACAAATGGTTCTCACTCCTGATAATTGCAAGTCAGAAGAGTTGATATTTGTATTAATTGCTTGCCATGAAATTCCTCCGTCGTTGCTTAAACTAATTTTTCCTAAATCATCCAGAATTACACCAGTATTGTCATCTATAAAATCGATTGCTTGAATACCATTATTAGCAACTTTTTCTACTATCCATGTAGATCCGGAATCAATTGATCGGCAAATTTCTCCCGAGTAATTACCAGCCCATAAATTTGCTGTTCCATTATTCTCAACACAGCTTGAACATTGGAAATGATATTTTTTTGTTTTCGCACCTAAGACAGTATAAATTGTATCAGAGTTGATATAGTAGTCGCTGGTGTGGTAGGAATAATAATTTGTTCTTTTTCCTTTAAGAGATTTAATTAAAGGATCATTGTCAAAACCAGTGTTTTCCTTCCAACTTGCGCCACCATTTACTGTTTTATAAGTTGAATTCCATACTCCAATAGTAATACCAAAATCTTCACCCCATGCTATCATCTAACATTTCGAATTCATAAATCTATTCATTCCATAAAGTATCAATAGAAGACATTTTCTGCCAATTTTTTCCGCCATCAACTGTCCTATGCGTAATCCATTCATCATTATAATTCGACTTCGTAAGAATCCATCCTTTTGAAGGAGAGGTGAACGAAATTTGGACTAGGTCATCCGAAGAAGGGAAATTAATGGCTTCCCATTGTTTTTGAGAGAAAGAGATAGAACTTATTAGTACTAGTGCTGAAATTAAAATTGTTTTCATATTGCTTTTTTTTCCTATAATGATAAAAAGATACAAGAAGAAAAAGTGTAGCCTTAGATTTAAACGTTTAAATGTACGGCAATGGAAAAAATGAACATTGTTTTAAAAAAAAGTAAAGAGGATTTCAATTAAAATAAGCTGTTTTTTTTAAAATAATTTCAAGATTCTCTAGGCTATAAAATTTCAAACATCTAAAAAATGCCCCAACATCGGATTTCTGTTTTCTTTGTTCCAGGCCAATGATAAAACAGCACGTTGCGGCACATTTTTAAGCTCAATAAACTTTATATTCATATCATATCCCAATTTTAAAGAAGTAGGAACAATTGCAACACCGAAATTATTTTCTACCAAACGATAAATAGTGGTAGCATGTACAGAAGTATGTGAAATGTTCGGAGAATAACCACAATCCTCAAACATACTCATTACCTTTTCATGATAGGAGGGACTATACGCCTTTTCAAAAAAGATGAACTGTTCGTTTTTTAATTGATTTAGCGAAGTAAAGTTTCGGGAATTAAGCGCGTGGTTTTTAGGCAGAACTAAAGAAAACGTTTCATCAAAAACAGGGCGTAAAGAGAGCGCTTTTGGCACCTCGTTTAACCGAACAAAACCAATATCTATTTTATTCCCCAACAAATCATTTATTTGTTTGTTGTTATCCATCTCCTGTAAACTAAAATGAATACTTGGATATTTGTTTCTAAATTGGATTAGCAACTTAGGTATAATCGTTTGCATAGCCGAGCCTACATATCCCAAGTGAATTTCCCCTTCGTTTCCGGTAGCGATGTGTTTCGCATGCCGAATAATGCCATCATTATGCGTAATTAACCAAGTTATTTCTTTCTTAAGGTATTTTCCAGCCGCAGTGAGCATTACGTTTCTATTGTTGCGCTCAAACAATTTAAACCCCAAATGCCCCTCCATTTCTTTTATTTGTTTGCTCAACCCCGGTTGGGAAATAAACAGCTTATCCGCAGCATTTTTGAAATGAAGTTCCTCGGCAACAGCTAAAAAATATTTGTAATGCCTTAATTCTATTTGATAACTCATAGTTATTAATACTACGAATAAATAGTCTTGTTAGTTATCCAAAATAGTTAGAAATTAAAGCGTGCCTCAAAAACCAGCTTTTAAATATGGAAAAGATACCCTCACCGTTCAAAAAGTGATGGCCATTGTGCATGGAACCTTATCGGCAACAATCAGCAAAAAAGCGAAGAGTGGCATTATTGAATGCCGTAAAAAAGTAGAAGCGATGGCACGGGGTAAAAAGGCCATTTACGGAATTAATACTGGATTTGGACCATTGTGTGATACACAAATAACACCAAAGGAAACCAACCAGTTACAAGTTAATTTACTCATTACACATGCAGTAGGTGTAGGTGCGCCCATCGATACGAAAATAGCCAAAGCCATGATGGTTTGTAAAGTACATTCTTTGTGTAAAGGCTACTCCGGAATAAGACTAAAAGTAATTGAGCGCATTATTTATTTTATTGAGAATAACCTTATTCCTATCGTTCCGGAGCAGGGATCTGTGGGTGCTTCAGGAGATTTAGCACCTTTATCGCATCTTTTTCTGACTTTAATTGGAGAAGGTGAATTTAGGATTAAGAATAAGATTGTATCCGCCAAGAAGGTTTTAAAACAGCATGATTTATTGCCCATTGAGTTAAGAGCAAAAGAAGGTCTCGCATTAATTAACGGAACCCAGTTTATTTTGGCGCATGCCGTAATTGGCTTAAATAAAATGAAATACCTTCTTGATTTAGGAGATTTAGCTGGAGCAATGAGTGTAGAAGGTTTTCAAGGAAGTACAGCGCCTTATAAAAAAGTGTTGCATACGATAAGACCATTTGAGGGAACCATAAAAGTTGCTCAGCGCATGCGAGAGTTGTTACATGGTTCTCAAAATGTATTATCCCATCAAGGTTGCGGAAGAGTACAAGATCCGTATTCAATTCGATGCATACCTCAGGTGCATGGAGCATCTCGAAATGCTTACAACCACTTAAATGAAATGACTAAAATAGAGCTCAATTCAGTAACAGATAATCCAATTATTATAAGCGAAGATGAAGCCATTTCTGGCGGGAATTTTCATGGGCAACCTTTAGCAATGGTATTAGATTATACTTCTATAGCCGCATCCGAAATGGGCAATATTTCCGATAGAAGATGTTATTTATTACTAGAAGGTAAATATGGTTTGCCCCGATTATTAACCACCAGTGGGGGGCTCAATTCGGGATTGATGATTCCTCAGTACACTACAGCTGCTTTGGTTACCGAAAATAAATCACTGTGCTTTCCACCTTCAGCCGATAGTATTCCCACATCAATGGGACAGGAAGATCATGTTTCTATGGGCAGTATATCGGGAAGAAAACTTAATCAAATTTTAAACAACCTTGAAAAAATATTGGCCATAGAGTTGATGTATGCCGCACAAGCTATGGAGTTTAGAAGGCCCAATACTTTTTCCGATATTTTGGAGCAAAACCTCCGTATTATTCGTAAAAAAGTGGATAAGTTGGAAGAGGATAGGTTGTTAAAACCAGATATTGACGCAATGATAAAATTGGTAGTCAATCAAAAATTAATAGTAGCCGTATGACAACATTTAAAACCAAAATACTACAAGGGATACCAAATTCCTTACCCTCAAAAAAACACCGAGGGGATGTTTCGCATGCGCCCAAACGAAAAAACATACTCAGCATACAAGAAAAGCAACTGGCAATAAGAAATGCATTGCGTTATTTCCCCAAAGTATGGCACAAAGAATTAAGCATTGATTTCGCAGAAGAGTTACAAACCTACGGTAGAATATACATGTATCGGTTTAAGCCTAATTATAAGATGTATGCTCGGCCAATACAGGAATATCCCGCACAATCCGTTCAGGCAGCTGCTATTATGTTGATGATACAAAACAATCTTGATCCTTCTGTTGCGCAGCATCCTGAGGAATTAATTACCTATGGAGGAAATGGCGCTGTTTTCCAAAATTGGGCACAATACTTACTAACCATGGCGTATTTGGCTACCATGTCCAATGTGCAAACATTACACATTTATTCCGGTCATCCAATGGGGCTTTTTCCATCATCCGTTGAGGCGCCAAGATTAGTAGTAAGTAATGGTATGATGATTCCCAATTATTCCAAGCCGGACGATTTGGAAAAGTTTAACGCGCTAGGGGTTACGCAATATGGACAAATGACGGCAGGTTCGTACATGTATATTGGTCCTCAGGGAATTGTACATGGAACTACCATTACGGTAATGAATGCGTTTCGGAAAGTGTTAAACAAAAACGAAACCCCAAAAGGAAAAATATTTTTAACCTCAGGGTTAGGAGGAATGAGTGGTGCGCAGCCCAAAGCAGGAAATATTGTTGGTTGTATTACCGTTTGTGCAGAGGTAAATCCTGAAGCCGCTTGTAAAAGACATGTACAAGGATGGGTGGATGAATTGGTAACCGGTATCCACGAATTGGTAGCTCGAGTAAAACAAGCACAGCAAAACCAAGAAGCCGTTTCAATAGCCTATGTAGGCAATGTGGTAGAGGTATGGGAAACGTTTGATTTGGAGCATATTTACATACATTTAGGTTCTGATCAAACCTCTTTGCATAACCCATGGTCGGGCGGATATTACCCAGTAGGTATAGGGTTTAAAGAAGCCAACCGAATTATTCGTGAAGAACCAGAAACCTTTAAAGAAAAAGTACAGGAAAGTTTAAAGCGACATGCAAAAGCCATTAATAGCCACACCCAAAAAGGAACTTATTTTTTCGATTACGGCAACGCATTTTTATTAGAAGCCTCAAGAGCAGGTGGAGCAGTTTTGTCTGAAAATGGCATTGACTTTAAATATCCTTCCTATGTACAGGATATTTTAGGCCCGATGTGTTTCGATTACGGATTTGGTCCCTTCCGTTGGGTATGCACATCCGGAAAAGCTGAAGATTTAGATAAAACCGATGCCATTGCTGCAAAAGTATTAGAAGCAATTTTAAACCATGCACCAAAAGAAATTCAACTACAACTACAGGACAATATCACTTGGGTAAAGGAGGCTAAAAAGAACAAAATGGTAGTAGGTTCTCAGGCGCGTATCTTATACGCCGATGCAGAAGGACGTATGAAAATTGCACAAGCCTTTAATCAAGCCATTCAAAAGGGAGCAATTTCAGCGCCCATTGTTATAGGACGAGATCACCATGATGTGAGTGGAACCGATTCGCCCTACAGAGAAACCTCCAACATTTATGATGGAAGTAAGTATACTGCAGATATGGCCATTCATAATGTTATAGGCGACAGTTTTAGAGGTGCCACTTGGGTTTCCATCCATAATGGCGGTGGAGTAGGATGGGGAGAAGTTATTAATGGTGGTTTTGGGTTGGTGTTGGACGGAAAACCCGAAACAGAACCTAAAATTAAGAGTATGTTGTTTTATGATGTAAATAATGGAATTGCTAGAAGAAGCTGGGCAAGAAACAAAGAGGCCATGTTTGCCATTCAACGAGAAATGGAAAGAACCCAAGGACTAAAAGTAACCCTTCCAAACTTAGTCGACGATGCGATTATTGGGCATCTTTTTGAGGACGATAAACCCAAACATCCGAAAGAATGAATGTGCTTTTTAAAAATATCAAAGAACTGGTACAAGTAAGATCAGCTGATGTTTCGGTTGTTTCAGGAATTGATATGAAAGTACTTCCCACGATTAAAAACGCTTACTTAATTGTTCAAAATGGATTTATTGCAGCTTTCGGTTCAATGGATGATTGTCCGAGGGATTGGAGGCATGAGGTGGTGGACGCGCAGGGAAAAATGGTACTTCCAAGTTGGTGCGATTCGCATACACATATCGTATACACAGGAAATCGAGAAAATGAATTCGTGTCCCGCATCAACGGGATGAGTTATAACGAAATTGCCGAAAGCGGAGGAGGAATTTTAAATTCAGCCAAACAATTGGAAAAAGTACCCGAAGAACAGCTTTATCAAGAAAGCAAAAAAAGACTGGAAGAAGTTATTCGTCAAGGAACAGGTGCCATAGAAATAAAATCAGGATACGGATTAACCGTAGAAGCCGAATTAAAAATGTTGAGGGTCATTCGCCAACTGAAAAACAACTATAATCTGCCCATCAAAGCTACTTTTTTAGGCGCCCACGCTCTACCCACTGCCTTTAAAAACAACAAAGAAGGGTATATAAAATTACTTATCAACGAATTACTCCCCATTGTTGCCAAGGAGCAGCTCGCAGAATACATCGATGTATTTTGTGAAAAAGACTATTTCACTGCAAAAGATACGGCGCTACTTTTAAAGGCAGGACAAAAGCACGGACTAAATCCAAAAATTCACGTCAATCAATTTAACGCCATAGGAGGGGTACAAGTAGCAGTAGAATATAACGCGTTATCGGTAGATCATTTAGAAGTGGTTTGTTTGGAAGATATAAAAGCACTTAAAAACACATCTACCATACCTGTGGCTTTACCCAATTGTTCTCATTTCCTAGGCATTCCTTTCACCCCTGCAAGAGCCCTTATTGATGCTGGATTACCGCTGGCTTTAGCCTCCGATTACAATCCCGGTTCAGCCCCTTCGGGCAATATGAATCAGGTAGTCGCTTTGGGATGTATAAAGATGAAGATGACGCCAGAGGAAGTAATTAACGCTGCAACCAT
>TARA_B110000091_G_scaffold172054_1_pt1 | contig 26771 bp, 22 predicted proteins | sample TARA_B110000091 | Tara Oceans TARA_B110000091 (sample SAMEA4397278) | marine metagenome | biome: Polar Biome; feature: [DCM] deep chlorophyll maximum layer (ENVO:01000326); material: water (ENVO:00002006), including particulate matter (ENVO:01000060) such as... | depth 35 m
AGGAACTTATAATTTCACATATACAGTTGCACCAACAGGACCATGTGTTGTTGCAGATACAGAAACAGTACAAGTGACCGTTATTCGTTCACCAGTTGCAGGAGATGATGCAGATGATTTTTTCTGTATGACAGATGTGTCTAGAGACTTATTTAATACTTTAGGAGGGCTGCCAGATTTAGGTGGAATTTGGTCGCCAATTTTAACAAGTGGAACGGGAGATTTTAATCCAGCAGTTGATTCAGCAGGAATTTATACATATACAGTTTCAGGCTCAGGAGTTTGTGTTGATGATACAGCAACGGTTACTGTAACATTATCCGAAGCGCCAATTATAACAAGTATTGATGTTGTAGATTTTTCTGAAAACAATACAATTACTATAAGTGTTGAAGGAATTGTTAGTGCTACTTTATTCGGTATAGGAGATTATGAATATTCTATAGATGGAGTTAGTTTTCAATCAGAAAATATATTTGAAAATGTTGCTCCAGGAACGTATACAGTTACAGTAAGAGATGTAAATGGTTGTATGCCTGATGTAGAAGTTACAAATGTAAATATAATGGGAGCGCCAAAATTCTTCACACCAAATAATGATGGTGAAAATGATACTTGGCAAATTGTAAATATTCAATCACAACCTGAGGCACAAATTTCAATTTATGATAGATTTGGAAAATTAATTATACAATTTGATGGAGCATCTCAAGGTTGGGAAGGGATATATAATAATGAACTGTTACCATCTACCGATTATTGGTTTAGTATAAGTATGAATGATGTTGATGGAAACCCAGTGATAAGAAGAGGACATTTTAGTTTAATAAGAAGATAAAAATAAAATTAGTATCTATAAAAAATAGACAAATTTTAACTATTAGTTTTGTCCTTTATTAAAAGTTATTATAGTTTTAAGAGGGTTCTTTAATTAGAAAATAATATAATAAATACAATTAATAAAAGTTTAGTAATAAGTAATATCTTAAATTTTTGAAAATTATAATTCACAGAATGAAAATAAGAGAAATAATATTTTTGGCAACCGTTACTTTTGGAGGTTTACTTGTAAATGCTCAAGAAACACTTCCTATATATTCTGATTATTTATCAGACAATGTTTATTTAGTTCATCCTGCTGCTGCAGGAATTGGAAATTGCGGGAAGATTCGTTTGACTGCTCGTAGTCAATGGAGTGGAGTTGGTGAAGCACCACAATTACAAACACTAAGTTTTCATACTCGTGTAGGCGAAAAAGGAGGTATCGGTGGAGTCATTTTTAATGATAAAAACGGATATCATTCTCAAAAAGGAATTGTTGGAACGTATGCATATCATATTGATTTAGGTCATTTAGATGATGCGAATCAATTATCTTTTGGACTTTCAGTAATGTTAGTTGAAAACAGTATCGATGAAACAGCTTTTTTGATTCCTGATCCTGTGATTACTCAAATTGTTCAGAGTAGAAATTATGTAAATGCAGATTTTGGTATGGCATATCACAATGGGGGTTTTTTCTCATATTTTACGGCAAAGAATTTACTGCTAAGTGCACGTAATTTATATAGTGATAGATATGAGTCATTAAATTTAAGACGTTATTTAGTTACTGCAGGTTATTATTTCGGTAATCAAAAATCAGTACAATTTGAACCTTCAGTGATGGCGCAATTAGTTGAGAGAACTGGAGAGAAATTTGTTGACTTTAACTTAAAAGCATATAAAAAGTTAGATCAAGCTCAAATTTGGGCAGGTATATCTTACCGTCAAGGGTTTGATGGAAATAAAATTGAAGAGTTAAAATATATGACTCCAATTATTGGTGTTAATTTCCAAAAGTTTATGGCGTCTTATACGTATACGAAACAATCTGGAGACTTCTTATTTGATGATGGTGGATACCATCAAATTTCATTAGGTATGAATGTTGGTTGTAGAGAACCTAGAGCCGCAGGATGTCCTAATATAAATGCAGCGTTCAATTAAGCAGCTACATATGATTAAACAAGAAAGCACACTGTTAAGTGTGCTTTCTTGTTTTTAAAATTTATTATTCCCAAGTATAGTTTTTCTTTTTAGCCTGATTTTTTATTGCTTTAATCATAGCACTATCAAGTGTTTCTTCGCTTGTATTTTCTTTTTTATTTTCAGTAATATATTTTTTTCGCTTTTTATTTAATTCCTGAATTTCTTTTTGGATTTTCTCTCTTTCTACACTTTGTTTTTTTACAAAAATTTTCAATTCTACAGTAGATTTATTTTTTAATTCTTCAGGCAATGTTTTTTTATCAATTGTAGAATAATCAAAATCGGTTTCTTTTTCTGCATCTACTAAATCCCAAGATTTGTTTCTATACATTTTCGAACTTTTACTCACAGCACGCTTAACCAATACAGCTTCTTCTAAATTTTCGGCATTTGAATCTTGAGTAGATTGGTTTGCGTATTTAGAACTTCCTTCGTCTCCATATCTTACATATGTCTTATTCAATTTGCCATTTAATTTAATAATGATGTCGTCATATGGAGTAGAAATGTGTACAAGCCCCTTATTCTGATCTATAGATAAGTAATCACCACCAGTAAGTTTAGCGCCATTTTGCCATTCTCCTTGAATACCTGTATTGTAGTTTCCACAGAAAATAGTGTTTACAACTACATCTTTTTCAGTTGCATTTGTTGAGGCGTCTTTGTAATTAATATTACCTTGTGTGAATGGCTCATTTCCTGCAATAAAAATAAGTTTTAAATCATCTTTATTAGTGCCCCATTTTAGTTCATTTAAAGATGTCTGAATAACTTCTCCACAATGTTCACTTCCTCCATTGGTAGTTAGTGAAAATAGTTTTTCTGAGATTTCATCTAAGTCGCTACTAAAGCCAATTACTTGTCTGATATATCCATCGGATGCTTCTAAATTATCATTCCCATATTCATACAAAGCAATTTTTAAATCAGCATCTTCATGTTCACATTTAGCATAAGATAATTCGTTTACAATTTCCCATAATTGTGCTTTTGCCTGATCAATTAATCCATCCATTGAGTTACTTGTGTCTAATAATAAAGCAACTTTAACGGTCTTTTTTGGTTCATCAATAGATGTGTCAACAGTTGTAGTGTTTAAGGCCAATAAACTTTGTTTGTTTATTTTGTTGTTTGCATTGCACAATACTGTTGTAAGTGTCAGTATCAAAAGTGCTGTTTTAAATAGTGTTTTCATAAGATTCAAGATTTTTAATTTCACTGTAAAATTAGAACCAACTTATTTTAAAATAAATTCAAATTGAGGGAAAACACCTTATGAATGAGTGAAATGTACTTTTGACTTTGTAAAGTGGTAAATGATTTGTTAAATAGCCTAAAATAGTAGTTTTTGAAAGTTTGATGATTTTTTCAAACCAATTATAGTACGTAGTTTTACACTACTATAAAATCATATTAATGCGATTAAAATTTTTTTTACCGTTTTTCTTATTTACTGTGTTGACAGTTTTTGGGCAGCAAAAAGAAGGGTCATATACATCTATTATAAGAGATGATTCTGGAAATCCACTTACAAATGTAACTGTGAGAGTTCGAGGGACTGGACAATCTGTGCTTACAAACGGAATTGGAGAATTTACTGTAAACGCTTCCGCTGGTGATGTCTTGATTATAAGTAAAGACGGAAAGAGAATAAATACCGTAACCTTAAACAATAGTAATTTTTATAAAGTCAATGATAAGTCAGAAGAACTAAAGAGAAATAAAAAATCAAGCTCAGAAAGAAAAATATACAAAAATAGATCTCAAAATTTTGAAGCTAAAATTATGCTGGATTCTGCGAGGTATTATAAAATATCTAATCCAGATAAAAGTATTGGTTTTGTTGAGAAGGCATTGAAAGGTTTAAGTCCAAAATCTGACAGTAAAGATATGTCAATTGCCTATTCAATTTTAGGGGATGTATACTCTTATATAAAGCAATATGATCTTGCTGTGAGTAATTATGAAGTTGCATTAAATTATGACAATCAGAACTCAATCAAATTTAAGTTAGCAAATGCATATACGCTCAATACTAATTTTGATGAAAGTACTGAGATGTACAATGAATTATTGAAAGATAAGATTAGTACAAATCAAAAAGTTTTAGTGTATGAAGGTTTGGGAGATAATGCTTCGTGGAAGTTAGGTAAATTAGACCAAGCAATTGAACACTATCAAAAAGGGTTGGCCATTGCTGAGCAAAATAAAATTACACCAAAAATTTCTGAGTTAAATTCTAAAATTGGCGTAACGTATTCTCAGAAAGGAGATGAGCAGCTAGCAGAAGGTTTTTTTAGTAACACATTAGAATTATCTAAACAAGAAGATGTTAAATCTCGAGCGCGTTCTAAAAGTTCTATTGCAGATTATTATCGTGATAATAAAAATTATGATAAAGAAATTAAGTTGAGAAAGGAAACTTTAGAGGAGTTGGAGGGTAAACCTGATACTATAATTTCTGAAGTTGAGATTAGGAGTGTTGACCAAATAATTACCTCCCAAAAAATAAATTTAGATTTAGGAAATGCCTATGTAAATAAAGGAGATTTAAACGAAGCAATTCCGTATTTCGAAAAAAGTATAGAAAAGGCAGACCTTGTAGATGATTTTGAAACTCAAAAAGATGCTTTGCAGCGTTTGTCTGAATTATATAGAAGTGCAGGGAAATCAGATAAAGCATTGGAGAAATATCAAGAATATGCTCAATTAGTTGATGTTATTTATAAGAAAAAGGAAAAAGAAATTGATGATGCAATTTTACTTGGAAAAGAATTAACCAGTAAGCAAAATAGAATAAATAGCTTAGAAAAAGATAGAGAGTTAAGCAACAGTAGGTATAAGTTTTTTAGTTCCCAAGAGCAATTGACTGAAGAAACATACAGACGTCAACGTTTGATAATTTATTCACTTATAGGTGGATTACTCTTATTACTTTTCTCTCTTTTTTGGATGTATAAAAGCAATAAGCAAAGAAGATTGGCAAATAATTTATTGGCCTTAAAATCATTGCGTTCTCAGATGAACCCACATTTTATATTTAATGCCTTGAACTCTGTAAATAGTTATATTGCTCAAAATGATGAGCGTGCTGCAAATAGATATTTGACTGAATTTTCAACTTTAATGAGAAGTGTGTTAGACAATTCGGAACAAGATTTCATTCCGTTATCAAAAGAAATTGAGTTGTTAGAATTGTATATGAAATTAGAACATTCTCGATTTACAGATAAGTTTGATTATGAATTAATCATACATAAAGAACTACAAATTAGCGAGTTTCAGATTCCACCAATGCTCTTACAGCCTTATGTTGAGAATGCTGTTTGGCACGGACTCAGATATAAAAAAGAGAAAGGTAAATTAGAAATAAATATTCGTCAAAAAGATGATGAAACTGTAGAAATTTCAATTTCTGATGACGGTATAGGGCGTAAAAAATCTAAAGAATTAAAAACGGAGAATCAGCAAAAACAACAAAGTAAAGGAATGAACAATATCAAAAAACGTATTGCTATTTTAAATGAAATGTATAGTGATAAAGTAGCCGTATTTATAGATGATTTAAATTCTGATGCTAGTGGAACTAAAGTTGTATTAACGCTTAAGAAAGATTAAATGAACTTAAAAACTATCATCGTAGAAGACGAAAAAACGAGTAGAGAAATTCTTAAGAATTACTTGGCTAAATATTGCCCAAATGTAGAAGTTGTTGGTGAGGCTGAGAATATAGAAGAAGCCTTGGTTTTAATACGAAATAATGAATTGGATATGGTTTTTCTAGATGTAGAAATGCCGTATGGAAATGCTTTTGATTTACTTGAAAAATTAGGAGATGTAAATTTCGAGACGGTGTTTGTAACTGCCTATGATCATTATGCTATAGAAGCGTTGAACAATCATGCATCTTATTATCTTTTAAAGCCCATTTCTATAGACGAACTCATAAAAGCAGTAGATTATGTTGTGGAAATTAAGACGCGCGAACAGGAGTTGCAGCATTCGGTTTTAAAACCTAAAGTAACTACTGCAGATGGTAAAATCACCATTCCAACACAAGACGGTTTTGAAGTTATTGAAATTAGTAATATTTTGTATTGCAAAGCGGATGATAATTATACGCAACTGTTCTTGGTAGATGGTCATAAAAAATTGGTAAGTAAAACACTGAAATATTTTGAGACACTATTATCTGAAAACGGTTTTGTACGCATTCATAAATCGTATTTAGTTAATGTAAATTATGTGACAACATATAAAAAAGGGAAAGGTGGAACTGTAGTTTTGAATAACGGCAAAGAATTATCTGTATCACCCTCTAAAAAAGCAATCTTACTTTCTTTTTTCCAATAAAAAGTTAAAAGTCTAATTTTTTGACTGAATGATTCAATTTGACATCACTCAAAATAGTTTGTAAGACGGCTGTATTGGTGTTTATATAAAATTGATGCTTTCCAACTTCATCTGAAGTTGTTTTCAAACTCATTTTTTCTAAAATGGCATTTGTTTGTCTAGCAACTGCTAATCCGGAATCAATAATGGCTACATTTCCCCCAACTATTTTTTGAATCTGTGGGATTAGATATGGATAATGTGTACAGCCCAAGACTAAATAATCAATATTTTCTTTAATCATTGGTTGTAAATAAGTATGGAGCAGTTCAGTCATTTCATCAGAATGTAAATGTCCGTTTTCAATCAATTGAACAAGACCTTTACCAACCTGCTCAATAACATTAATATCTGTAGTAAACTTCTCTGAAGTTTTAGAGAACAAAGTGCTGCTTAATGTTCCTTTGGTAGCTAATATTCCAATGCTGTTACTCTTAGTTTTTAAAGCCGCAGGTTTAATGGCAGGTTCTATTCCTATAAATGGAACGTCATATTTCTTGCGTAAAATATCAATTGAATTTGTAGTTGCAGTATTACAGGCAACAACAATTATTTTGCATCCTTTGCTGAGTAAAAGTTCAGTATTCTTTATACTGAAGTCATTAATTTCTTCTTTAGATTTTTCTCCATAAGGAGCGTTCATGCTATCAGATAGATAAATGGTGTTTTCAAATGGAAGTATAGCAGTTACTTCACGCCAAATAGACGTGCCGCCAATTCCTGAATCAAAAATACCTATTGGATGTAACATGTTATACAAAAATAAAAAAATCCCGATGAAATCGGGATTTTAATTAATTATAAGTAAATTTTAATTTACTGTATTTTTAAATATGCTTTAACAGCGGCTAATAAATCAGTCCCTTCTGTTACAACAAACGTTGGGATAGAAGAATCTAAAACGTAATCAATACCTTGAACTTTCGCTACTGCTTTTACAGCATTATTAGCAACCTCAATAATTGGTTCAATTTTTTTAGCATTTTGCTCGCTTAAATCTTTTTGAGCAATTTGTCTACTTGCATTGATTTTACGCTGCCCTTGTTCAATTTCTAATTGTCTTTTTTCGTTCTCTTCTTTAGTCTGAGTAGCACCTTCAGCTTGGTATTTTTCATACCTTGCTTTTAACGCAGTTTCTGCTGCAGTGATATCATCTGTATACGTTTTACCCAACTTGTTTAATGCATCATTCATTATTTTTGTTTGAGGCATTGCTTCAATAAGTTCTTGCATATTTATATGTGCAAATTTACTTTGACCCTGAATAGTGTTAAATCCTAAAGTAAGTACAGCTACTAATAAAAGTGTTTTTAAATTTCTCATTTTTCTATCTGTTGTGTTTATAATTAATTGTTGTTATCTTCGTTTTTATTTTCTTCTTGCTCTTCTTCTTTGTTCTTTTTCAATTGGTTTCTCACTTCATTACGTTTCGCTAAACGCTCTATTCTTTTTCTCTCAATTTCAGCTTTTTGCTCTTCACGTTTTTTTAATTTGTCAGCCTTTACCTTTTCAACTTTTTTAATAAGGGCTAGACGCTTCGCATCTCTTTCATCTACCTTTTTTTGAGCCTCTTCACTTAACTCTTTTGTTTGAACAGTATTGTTTCTTTGCTCTCTTTTTTCAACTGCTGTCTCTGTCTTTTCAGTCCTTAATATACTTTTTAATACCAACTCGCTAATATCAGCTTTTTTGTTAGTGTATATCATTATTACATCTGAAGATTTGTCAAAAATAATATCAAATCCACGTGCTTTTCCAATTGTCTGAGCAGCATTATATACTTTGTCTTGTATTGGTTTAACTAACAACTTTCTATATAAAAATAAGTCGCCATTTGAAGAAAAATAGGCTGATTCTAATTTTTTAAAATCATCTTCTCTTATAGAAATATCTTCTAGTCGTTCATCAATTAAATCACCAGTAAGCAATGCTCGCTCATTATTTAAATCAGCTTTCATTGTTTCTACCTCGCTTTTTATCCCATCAAGTTTTTGTTTCCACTTAACCGCTTTGTCATTTAATTGATTTTGAGCTTGTCCATATTCTGGAATATTTTCCAAAATATATTCCATGTCTACATAACCAATTTTTTGACCTCTTTGCGCATTAGAGGAAATGCTTACTAAAATTACGAATGTTAAAAGAACTTTTTTTATCATAACTAAAATGTATTTAGAAAAAATCGTGCCAAAATTTTATATTATTATACAAAGATACTTTTTTTATTAAAACTGCTGTCCAATGATAAAGTGTGTTTGCCATCCAGATTTAACTGTTTCTCCAGGTAGTGGATCAAACCCATGTGCAAAGTCAATTCCTAATAAACCAAAAGCAGGCATAAAGATACGAACTCCTAAACCGGCAGACCTTTTTAATTTAAATGGATCATATTCGCCAAATCCTTCATATGAATTTCCTCCTTCTACAAATCCTAGCATATAAATGGATGCTGAAGGTTTTAAGGTTACTGGATATCTTAATTCAAGTTGAAATTTATTATAAATTGTACCTCCATCAATAGATGAAACTCTTGAGTTTTCATAACCTCTAAGTCCAACAGTTTCTCTACCATCTAACTGGAATGTTGCCAATCCATCACCACCAACAAAATATCTTTCAAATGGTGAATCACCAACTTCATTGTTATAAGCCCCTAAATACCCTGCTTCAAAATTTGACATTAAAACAAACTTGCTGAAAACAGGTGTATACCATTTTCCTTTAAAATTTAATTTATAGTATTCTAACCATTTATATTTATCTTGAATTGATAAATTTGGATCGTTATAATCTTTATTGTTAAATAGAGAGTATGGGAATGTTAATTTAGCGCCTATATTAAATTCAGAACCGTTTTTTGGAAAAATCGGGTTTGGACCTGCAGATTTTCTACCTAAATTTATTGAATATGATAAGTTGTTTAATTTTCCATTGCTCAGTAGTAATCCCCCAATATTAAATGTATAATCTTTAAGGTCATATAATTGGTAGTTTATATTTTGTGACAATGTGAAATAATCATCTGGACGCTTTAATCTTTTACCTAAACCTATAGACGCACCAACAATATTTAAACGCTGATTTTTATCAACAGTACGCGTTATATTATTAAACCTAAATTGTTTTGACTGAGAGATAGAAAAAGATAATGATTGAGGTTTTTTACCACCAAGCCAAGGTTCTACAAATGAAAAACTTGAAGTTGTATAAAACCTACTTTTTTGCAATCTAAGAGATAGTGTTTGTCCATCTCCCATCGGTAACGGATTGTATGCCTTTTTATTAAATATATTTCTCATTGAGAAATTATTAAAAGAAAGTCCAAGTGTTCCAATAAATGATCCGCCACCGTAACCACCTTGCAGTTCTATTTGACTTGCTCCTTTTTCTGCTACTGTATAATCGATATCTACAGTTTTGTCATAATAATTTGGCTTTAAATCTGGAGTTATTGCTTCTGGATCAAAAAACCCAAGTTGCCCTAACTCTCTAATACTACGTATAATTTGCTCTTTACTATATAAATATCCAGGTCGTGTTCTTATCTGTCTGTATGCAACATGGTCATTTGTACGGTCATTACCATTTATAGTTACTTTTCTTATCGTTGCAGGTTCATCTTCATTAATTCTAATTTGTACAAATATAGAATCGTTTTCAACTCTTGTTTCAACCGCATTTACTTGTGAGAAAATATAACCTGAGTTTTGATATAAATTTGTAATATCTTCAGAATCTGGACTCCCATCACCAGAAACACGTTCTTTTAATACTTTAGAGTTATATACTTGCCCTTTGTCAATTCTTAAAAGTCTATCTAGTTGTATATCTGTATAAACAGTATTTCCTAAGTATGAGATGTCTCCAAAATAATATTTTTTCCCTTCTTCTAAACCAATATAGATATTTATAGATTTATCATCATTCCATGAAATAGAATCACTTAAAATACGAGCATCTCTGTGTCCTTTCTCGCTATATTTATCTATAATAGATTGTAAATCTAAATCAAAATCATCTTCTATGTATTTAGATTTTTTCCAAAAACGACCAAAAACAGCTTTTTTAGTATTTCCCATTGCTTTAAGCAGCTTCTTATCACTTACTTCTCTATTGCCATCAATATAAATATTCTTGATTTTAACTTTTTCGCCTTTATCAATATGTAATAACATATCTAAACTATTTATATTAGATGTGTCAATTTTTGTGTCAACACGAACTTTAGTATTAAGAAAACCTTTCTCTTGATACTTTTTTCTTATATAATTTTCTGATGTTATTAATAAGTTATCAGTTATCATAGTACCTTTTTCAAGGTCAGTTTCTTTTTGAAGTTCTTTAGACTTGCTTTTTTTAATACCATTAATAGTTACTTTGTTTAACTGCGGTAACTCTACAACATCAAATTCTATATAAGCGACATTCCCATCTATTTTGACAACATATGCGTCAACATTACTAAATTGCTTCTGTCCATATAATTTTTTTATTGCACTCGTCAATTTGTCTCCTGGAAGTCTAACAAGTTGCCCAATTTTTAAGCCTGAAAATACTTTTACTGCTTGCTCACTAAATTTTTGTAACCCATTAACAGTAATTCCACCAAGTTCGTAGTTTTTTCCTTTTTCAAAACCGATTGGAGCTGTGTTAACTAAGTTTTCTGTTTTTGCTTGCTGAATAGAATCAACTTGAATTGTATTATTTTCAAGATTTTGATCTTGTGCGAAAGTATTTATTGTTAAAAATAAAAAAGTAAAAAATATTAAGGATAATTTATATCTCATTTGTTGTCTTAATTTGCTCTCCAGTCTTGCCGAAGCGTCGTTCTCTATTCTGATATTCTAATATCGCGTTGTAAAAATCATTCTTTGTGAAATCTGGCCAAAGTACATTTGTAAAGTGTAATTCTGCATATGCAATTTGCCATAAAAGGAAGTTGCTTATTCTTTTTTCACCACTAGTTCTAATCATTAAATCAACATCCGGCAAAGTAAATGTATATAAATGATTATTTATAGTATTTTCATCTATTTCTTCTATTGAAAGTTCATTATTAACAACTTTTTTAGAAATATTTTTGAAAGAATTAACAATTTCTTCTCTAGATCCATAGCTTAATGCAATAGTTAGTGTTAAAGCGTCATTATTTTTGGTTTGTTCAATAACTTTATTTAGCCCTTTTAGAACAGATTTCGGCAAACTTTCTTGATCGCCAATTATTTGAAGTTTTATATTGTTTTTGATTAACTCCCTTGCTTCATTTTTTAATGAAGTGAGTAATAAGGCCATTAAAGTTTTTACTTCTGCCTTCGGTCTGTTCCAATTTTCTGTTGAAAAAGCATATAACGTTAAAGCTTTCACCCCAACATTTCCTGCAGCTTCTATTGTTTCTCTTACCGATTTTACACCATTCTTATGACCAAAGACTCTTGGTCTTCCTTTCAGTTTTGCCCAACGCCCATTACCATCCATAATAATTGCAACATGATATGGAACGTTTTTTTTATTTATTTGATCAAGTAAGTCCATCAATTAGTTTGGTGTGTTATAACAGGCAGGCCTACCGAAAGTATAGGTTAAATGGATTCCAGAGAATACATACCAATCATTATTATTTGGGTTTCCAAACTGTAAAGAGGGTATTTCGTTATGATTAAAATCTAAATCATCTTTAAAAGTATATCGTGCTCCAATTTCTAAACTAAGCGCAAATGATTCAGCAATTCTAGTTTTGTATCCAACACCAAAAGGAATAGAATATGAAGTTTTATTCTCATATGTATATTGGTTTGGGCTAGTTTCTGTTACTGTAGTTTTGTAATTGTAAGCCGCAAACTCTAAGAGTAAATATGGAGTGTATGTTTTGCTGTCTGATGATGAATTATATTCAAAATATGAGAATTCTACTCCAACCGCAAATTCTTTAATGTCATTAGTAAAATTTAAATCACGCAACTTTCTAGCCTCATTATCTGAGTCTGAATCATCTGAAGTAATTTGTGCATAAGTAAATGTTCCTCTCAAGGCTATTCTTGGATTTAAATTATATTTATAAATAATACCTCCTGCAAAATTACTCGGTAATATATAATTAGTTGGACCAATATCTCCAATATAGTTACTTCCTCCAACAAAAATTCCTGCTTCATGAATTTGTGCTGAGTTTGCAACTGTGGTTAATAACATAGCAATAAATAAAAACTTTTTTACCATAATAAAATAGCGTGCAAATATAGTTGTTTCTGTTCAGTTAAAATAAAATAACATACACTTTTTGATAACTGTTTTTAATCTAAAATATTGTAATAAAACGAATTGAAGAGTCTATTTGTTTCTTGTGTCTTCTCCCCAAAGAAGTTTTTTTCTAAGTGTTTGAATAAATGTTTGATTGTTTAATTCAATCATTTTGATTGTGAATGGTGCTTTTTCTATAAAAACTTCAGTTTTACTATCTATAGTTGCAATTCTAGAATCTAATGAGATGAAAAAGGTGTTTTCTCTACCATGAACTTTCATTTTTAATTTTGTATCGTCTGGAATTACTAGAGGTCTAGCGTTTAGGTTATGAGGAGCAATAGGTGTTAAAATAAAGTTTTTAGCTTGTGGTGAAATTACAGGTCCTCCACAACTCAATGAATAACCTGTTGATCCTGTTGGAGTCGCTGTTATCAAGCCATCTGCCCAATATGAAGTGAGATATTCACCATCTATATAGGTTTCAATTGTAATCATAGAAGTAGTGTTTTTTCTACTAATTGTTATTTCGTTTAGAGCGTAATTAAATTCGTCTATTTCATTAATTTCAGGCTCTGTCTTAACGATTAATAGACTGCGTTCTTTGATCGTGTAGTTTTTGTTATAAAGGGATTCTATAGCCTCAGAAATTTCTTCTTTGTTTACGGTTGCTAAAAACCCTAAGCGACCAATATTTACTCCAATTACAGGGATATTGGAATCTCTTAAATACATAATAGAACGCAATACTGTACCATCGCCACCAAGGGTGAACATGCAATCAAAACTACTATCTAAATCACTATGGTTATTATAAGTTTTGTAGTCTACTGAAGTGTCAAGAGAAGATTGAATGAGTTTTAAGAAGCGTTCTTCAATATGAACTTCTGAGTTCTTTAATTTCAATGCGTCTAGTAACTTTTCTATGTATTTTTCAGCATCTTGACTAAAATAATGTCCGTAAATTGCTATTTTCATACGTTACATGTTTAAATATTTTTGAAGATAATCTGACCGATCTTTTAATTCTTCTAAAAATAAATCTTCTTTATGTTTGGTCAATAAATTATAACCATATCTTCTAAAAGATTGTATAATTTCGTTAATTTCTTCAGATGAAATTTTAAGTGTAATCCTTACCAAACCATTTTTATATCCTGAAATAAAGAGGCCAATTAACTTTGCATCGTTTGATTCTACTATTTGGGATATTTCACTAAAAGAATAATCTCTTTCACCTTTCTCTATTACAAGAAAAAACCCGTCATTATTCAAAAGAGGAGTGTCGTTAAAATAATGTAGTACATCAGTCAATTCATAATAACCTAGATATTTATGGTCCTCAGAAAGGACTGGAAGAATATTGGTTTCGCAAGCCGAAAATTTCTTCAAAATATCCATCCAATTATCATTAATTCCTATATAAAAATTATCAATAATATCCTTATAATCATCAATTTTTTGAGTGTTATCTTCTATAGCTCTTATGTCACTTTCCATAATACACCCAACTAAAAAATCGCCTCTTATTATGAGTACATGAGAAAACGAAAAACTATTTAATAGTTTTTTGGCATCTGCAATTGTACTTTTAAAAGTAAGAGCTTTTACGTCTTTTGATATGTATTCTGATATTTTCATATATTCACGAATATAAGTCAAATAAATCAAAAATTAATCCAAATTTAAATTTCAACTAAAAAAAATAAGATTTTGATTTGATTATTCATTTTTACGGTATTTTTGTAAAAAACATTCTGATGACAAAGTTAAGTGTAAATATTAATAAAATAGCAACTTTAAGAAATTCTAGAGGGGGAAATACACCAAGTGTTGTAAAAGTATCTGAAGATATTCAAAGATTTGGTGCTGAAGGAATCACGATTCACCCTCGACCAGACGAAAGACATATTCGCTATCAAGATGCATATGATTTAATTCCTACAATTAAAACTGAATATAACATTGAAGGAAATCCTATCAAAAAATTTATTGATTTAGTATTGGCAGTTAAGCCAACTCAAGTAACTCTTGTTCCAGATTCAGTAGATGCAATTACTTCAAATGCAGGTTGGGACACTATTAAAAATGAATCTTTTTTAACTGAAGTTATCTCTGAGTTTAAACGAAATAATATTCGGACATCAATTTTTATTGATGCAGATTTAAAAATGATTGAAAATGCAGTAAAAACAGGCGCTGATAGAATTGAATTATATACAGAAGAGTTTGCTTCTGAATTTGAAAAAGGAAATAATCAAGCGATAAACCCTTATATAGAAGCCTCTAAATCAGCTCATAGTTTAGGGATGAAAGTAAATGCAGGACACGATTTAAATTTAGATAATATTCGTTTTTTTGCTCAGCAAATGCCTCATTTAGATGAAGTCTCAATCGGTCATGCTTTGATCTCAGAATCTCTTTATTTAGGATTGGAAAATGTTGTAAACATGTATTTACATAAATTAAAGAAATAACAGGTTTTGGAAACAATTTTACACTCACGGATTTTAGGTAAAGGAACTCCTTTTTTAATTCTTCATGGATTTTTAGGAATGGGAGATAACTGGAAAACTTTGGGGAATAAATTTGCCAAAAATCATGAAGTACATTTAGTTGATCAGCGTAACCATGGACGTAGTTTTCATTCTGATGATTTTAGCTATGATAGCTTGGTTAATGATCTTAATAATTATATTGAACATTATAAATTAGATAAAATTATTCTTCTTGGGCATTCTATGGGGGGGAAAGCAGCGATGCATTTTGCCGTAAACTATCCAGAAAAAGTTCATAAATTAATCATAGCAGATATTTCACCGAGGGTCTATCCTGCGCATCATCAAGATATTTTGAAAGCATTGAATATGGTTGATTTTGATGTGCAAAAATCTAGAAATGAAATTGAAGCGGTTTTAGAATATTACATTCCTCAATTTGGAGTGCGCCAATTTTTGATGAAAAACATTGTAAGAAAAGAGAAAGAAGGTTTTGATTATAGATTCAATTTAGAGGTTTTAACAGCTAATTATCAAGAAATCACATTGAAATTAACTCCTTTTACTCAGTTTGAAGGCGAAACTCTTTTTTTAAGCGGAGAAAAATCAGGATATATTGGAATTGATGATGAGCCCTTAATTTCTGCTCACTTTCCAAAAGCTACAATAGTAACTGTCAAAAATGCAGGTCATTGGCTTCATGCCGATAATCCAAGTGATTTTTATGATGAAACTGTCAGGTTTATAGATAAATAAGTTTTTGGCATAATTATAGTTGTTAGTAATTGAAAATACAGATAAATGAAAATTATATTTAAAATTATATTCACGGCATTAGCAGTATTGGTCTTAGCACGTTTTTTACCTGGTGTTGAACTTGCAAAACCTGAATCTGCAATATATGTTGCAATAGTTTTAGGATTATTGCGAATTACAGTAAAACCATTATTAATCTTTTTTACACTTCCTGCAACCATTGTAAGTTTAGGCTTATTTCTGTTTGTAATAAACGCAGTAGTTGTCTTAATTGCCGATTATTTTGTAGATGGTTTTGCCGTTAGTGGATTTTGGATAGCATTACTCTTCAGTATACTCTTATCATTTTTACAATCAGTGCTTTATTCTTTCTTAAAAGAAAAGAAAAAATAGTGAAATTGAATCAGTTATGATTTGTATTAATGGAAAAAAGCACTAATTTCGCATCCGTATTTATTGAAAAATAAAGGCTCAAAATAATAGACTACATATAAAATAATATCAAAATGAACATTACCAAAGAAAATATTGATGCATTAAATGCAGTTGTGAAGATTGAAATTTCTGAAGCAGATTATCAAATAAAAGTTGCTGAAGTATTGAAAGATTATTCAAAGAAAGCAAATATTCCTGGATTTAGAAAAGGAAATATTCCTTTAGGAATGATAAAAAAGCAATACGGAAAATCTATAATGATTGATGAGGTTAATAAATTGATTCAAGATTCATTAAACAAATTTTTGGTTGAAGAAAAACTGGATATTCTTGGAAATCCAATTCCAAAAATGAAAGATGATTTCTCTTGGGATAAAAAAGATTATTTATTTGAATTTGAATTAGGTTTAGCGCCAGAATTTGATGTAAATCTTGATGCTAAGAAAAAAATCACTCAATATACAATTGTTGCTGATAAAGAATTAATCAACAAAGAAATAGTGAACTTACAACAACGTTTTGGTAAGATGTCTGCTAAAGATTTGATTGCTAAAGGAGTTAATATTACTGGAACATTTGTAAACGGAGAAAAAGAAATTGAGAAAAATTTTAGTTTTGTATTAGAAGATATCAAAGGGAAGTCTAACCAAAAAGGTTTTATTGGCCAAAGTGTTGGTGCCGTTGTTGAATTAAAATCTAAAGGTTTATTTGTCGATGAACATAAATTAATGGGAGCAACTGGTTTGACTCATGAGGACGTTCAGGGATTAAATATTCCATTAACTTTTACAGTAGAAGATATTACGTTTACTGAATTGGCGGAATTAGATCAAGATTTCTTTGACAAGGTGTTAGGTAAAGATGCGATTTCAACAGTATCTGAATTGAAAGATAAGATCAAAGCAGATGCAGAAGGTCAATTTCAATCTCAGGCAGATCAACAATTATTAAATGCTATAACAGAATATTTTATTGACAATACGAAGTTTGATTTACCTTCAGGTTTTTTAAAAAAATGGTTAGCAGTTTCTGGAGAAAATCCTTTAACTGAAGAGCAAGCTATTGAGGAGTTCAACCGTTCTGAAAAAGGATTGCGTTACCAATTAATTGAAGGTAAAATTGTGAAAGGAAATAATTTACAAGTTACTTTTGAGGAATTAAAAGAGTATGCTAAAGGATTTATTAAAAGTCAAATGGCACAATACGGAAACATGAATCCTGAAGAAAAAGAACTAGAAGATATTTCTACAAGAGTTCTTGAAAATAAAGAAGAAGCAAAAAGATTGCAAGAGCAATTGATGAGTTCTAAATTGTTAGGTTTCTACAAAGAAAAAATGACATTTAAAACAAAGGAAGTTACCTATGAAAACTTTGTAAAAGAAGTTTATAAATAAAACTTGTAAAACTTGTGAAAGCAAGAATCTAAGAATAAAAAAAGCCTTGAGAAATCAAGGCTTTTTTTAGTTAGTGTTTTTTAATATAAACAGAGTTATATGATGTTTTTCAATTTCAGGTATTGTTGGTTAATATCTAAGTTAGTAAGTATAAAGTGTATTAATGAAAAAGCCTATGATTTTAAGATTATGTGTGAACCTGGCAATCGGCTATACTCGGTTTTATCCTTTCGTTATTCATAGTCAGTTGGATTTGTCTTTTATTTTCTTGAAATGGAGGCTAAGCTATTTAACTTAATAGAATAGATCAACTTTTTAAGAATAAACTAATGTTAATGTTTTAATAATTAATGTTTAGGTGTTTAATATTTTATTTACATTTGTTAGACAAAATAATTAAATTTAGATATCAAATATGAAATCAATTCTTTTTAAACTTAGTTTTCTCTCTCTTATTTTAGTCCTTATTTCCTTTAAGCCAAAGGTACAGCAATTTCAAGGTCAGGCATTTTATTTTTCTAAATCTAAGATGGAACTTGGTAGTTGGGGAGCAAGAATGAGTGAAGCGCAAAAAAAACAAATACAAGAGCGCCTAAAGAACAGGCTGGAGAAGACTTATGTATTGGATTTTAATGCGGGAGAATCTGTATTTAATGAGGAAGATAAACTAGATGCCATTTCAGGAGCAACAGATACTTGGGGGAAGAATTTCTCACAAGGTGAACAATATAAAAATGTTAAAGAAAATACTTTGGTTCAGAGTCAAGAGTTCTACGGTAAGAAGTTTTTAGTGAAAGATAAGTTACTGGCTATTGAATGGAAAATAGGTAAAGAAACAAAGCAAATTGGGCAATATATTTGTTTTAAAGCAACAGCTTCAATACCAAACAGCGAATTGACTTGGTATAACTTTTCTTGGAGTGATTTAAGACCCGCTTCTTCTAAGCAATCAGATTCTACAGATTTTCAGAATAAAGAGCCTGAAATTAAAATGACTGAGGTTGAAGCGTGGTATACGCCTCAAATACCGGTAAGTCATGGACCAAGTGAATATTGGGGGCTTCCAGGCCTTATTTTAGAAGTAAGCGCTGGTGATACTACAATGTTGTGTTCTAAAGTTGTAATGAATCCTCAGGAAAAAATCAAGATTGAAGCTCCGGAAAAAGGGAAAGAAATTACAAAAAGTGAATATCAATCTACAATTCAAGGTAAAATGATTGAAATGAGAGATAACCGAGGAAGAAGAAGAAATTAATATTGACTGAATTGAAAACTACAACGAAACGATTTAGTAACAGATCATCATGAAAAAAACATTTTGCATTATGCTACTTTTTCTAGTCAGCATATCATATAGTCAAATTAAACTTGAAGGAGCCGTAAGAGATAGTTTGAACACTCCTTTTGAATTAGCGAATGTTATCGCAATAAATCAAGAAACAAGTCTTTTGGAATCTTATAGTATTACGGACGAGCAAGGTAGGTATAAGTTAAAGTTGAGTAAGAACGGTACCTATAAAATGCAGATTAGCTATTTAGGTATGAAGACTTTTAAAGAGGTTATTTCAACAAAAGAAAGTGATATTGTAAAAAACTATATACTTGTAGGTGACAACGTCTTGGATGCCGTAGAACTTACTTATAAAATGCCCGTAACTGTAAAAGGAGATACATTGATTTACAATGCTGACTCCTTTAAGAACGGGACCGAACGAAAGTTAGAAGATGTTCTTGAAAAGTTGCCAGGTGTTGAGATTAATGAAGATGGTCAGATAGAAGTGGAAGGTAAAGTAGTTAATAAGTTAATGGTTAATGGTAAGGATTTTTTTGATGGAGACACCAAATTAGCGACCAAGAATATTCCATCTAACGCAGTCGATAAGATACAGGTATTACGTAATTATTCTGAAGTTGGTCAGCTTAGAGGTGTAGGGAATAATCAAGATAATGTGGCCTTGAATATCATGCTTAAGAAAGGGAAAGAAAACTTTTGGTTTGGTAATGTGACTGCTGGAGTTGGAACTTCACCAGATAATGAACTTTATTTAGTGCAGCCTAAGTTGTTTTATTACAGCCCAAAGTATAGTCTTAATTTTATAGGTGATTTAAATAATACAGGTGAAGTAGCATTGACACGGCGAGATATCAGAGGTTTCGGCGGCGGTTTTAGAGCGCCAAGTAGAAGCAGTGGAACAAGTATAAATCTTGGAGATAATAGTCTTAATTTCTTAACGAGTCAAGCGAATGCTTTGGAAATTGAGAGTAAATTAGCAACAGGTAATTTTAGTTATTCTCCAAATAAAGCACTTGATTTGAGTGGATTCCTAATTTACAATAGTAGCCGTACTGTTTCTAAAGAAATGAGTTTTGTGCAATATACTAATCCAGATTTAGGAATTCCTGATGAAGCAACAGAGCAGTCTAGTAAAGAACGTTCTAATCAAGGATTGCTAAAACTTAGTGCGTCTTACAAGCCAAACTTTAATAATCAAGTGGATTATGACATATTGGGTCGTGTATCAAACGATATACAAAACCAAACTATTTTTTCTTCTGTGATTGGAAATACGATTCAGCTTGACGAGGTAACACCATTTAGTATCAATCAAAATATAAAATATTATTATACGCTTAATGAAACAAATATTTTTGCATTTGAAGCACAGCATTTAATAAAAAATGAAGATCCATTTTATAATGCATATTTAGTTAATGATCCTAATGGTGAAGATGCGTTTGACAGCACTGCAGAGGCTTTGGGTTTGGATACTTCGTTGGCTAATTATGATATTGGTCAAAATAGAAGAATAAAGTCCAATCAATTGGATGCTAAATTAGATTATTACAACATTCTTAATGCCAAGAGTAATATTAATTTCACACTTGGAACAATTTTGAGTCGTCAAGAATTCAATTCTAACATTTTTCAATTTATTTGGGATAATTCTCTGTTCGAACCAACACCAACTTTCAATGAGGGGAGAGCGACTAACGACACAGAATATGATTTTAGCGATGTGTATTTAGGAGTACATTATCGATTAAAAACTGGAAAATTTACCATAACTCCTGGATTTTCGGTACATGCATACGGAAATAAGAATAGCCAATTCGGGGAAACCTATAAAGATAACTTCTTCCGCCTTTTACCAGATTTTGAAACTCGAATCCAATTAAAAAAGAGTGAGTCCTTGACCTTGAGATACGATATGCGTAATCAGTTTACAGATGTTACGCGATTGGCTGAAGGATTGGTTTTAAATAATTACAATAACATACAATTTGGAGAGCCTGACTTGCAGAATGCCTTATCGCATAATTTGAGTTTGGTTTATAGTAGTTTCAATCTTTTTAATTATACCAATGTTTTTGCTAGAGGTTCATATTCTAGCAATATTGATCAAGTACGAAACTTGACGAATTTTGAGAATGTAATAAGGACAAGTGCTTTTTTCAACTCTAGTTTTGCAGATGAAAATGTAAATGTATTTGGGCGTGTGCAAAGAACATTTGGTAAGATAAGAGCGAGTTTAAACGCTAGTTTTAATTATAGTAAAATTAATCAGTTTATTCAAGATCAACAATCACTTAATGAAGGGTTTACACAAACATATACTCCAAGTATTCGTACTAATTTTAAAGTGGCTCCGAACATCAATTTGAAGTATCGTTATAGTTTGACCAATAACAATCAAGGTAGTCGTGAGACCAAGTTCGTGACAAATGCACCATCGATAGAGTTTGATGCTTATATATGGAAAGCGGTGACGTTCCGTACTGATTATACCTATACCAATCAAGATCTTGGTAATAGAGAATCTCAGACCTTTCAGAACTGGGACGCTACGGTTTCCTATAGAAAAAACAAGGATGCCAAATGGGAATACGAAATCAAGGCAACGAATATATTGGACATAGATACTCAGGTGAGAAACAACGCAAATGACTTTTCTGTATTCACTTCAGAAACGTTTATTCAACCACGTTTTGTGACCTTCAGATTTGTATATAGCCTATAAGCGGTAGTGAACTAGTTTTAGTGAATTACGTTTTTTAATAAAACATAAAATACTATTCTTTAGCGCCATGGCTCTTTGCAGTTTCTATCCAATGTTCAGAAATTTCTTTTGTGTCCGCTCCTAAGCCTTTAGCCAAATGTAATGCTACACCCATAATTAAAACAGAAGCTTCATGAAGTTCTTGTGGTGTTTTTAAGTTTCCAAATTTTTCTTGCGCTTTTAATAGTAGTAAATCATTGTGTTTTTGAGCAAAGGTAATTGGGTTCTCAGCGTCATTGTTTATTGGAGGTAGCATCAAGCAGTCTATCCATTCTTCACCTATTCTTGCTGCTAATATCTCGGGAAGTTCGTTTCCTATTTCCCTCCATACGGCTAGTGTTTTCGTATCTCCAGATGCAGCCAATCCTGAATCTAGAAGTAATTCAAAGGCTATATCAGCAATGTTTTGCATTACGATTAAATATTCATCTTGAGCCTTTTCGAATGGATCAGCTTCTTGCCCTTTAAGATATTCGCCTAAACTAAGTTTCGGTAGATCCAAAACTTCAGAGCAGTCTGTCAAACAAGGGAATGTATCACCTTGGTGAATATAGTGTGCTTTATTAGATTGTATTTGACGGCCTAACGGATATAGACGACACGCTAATGGACGGCCCAAGTGTACGCTACAACCAATATTATCTAAATATTGGCTACATGCTTGTTGCCCTTTTTTATCGGGTTTTCCGTTAAAGCGTAATCGAATACCACCAAACTCACAATATAAATCACGAAATTCTCTCGAAGTAATTTTTTTTTCTTTACTGAAACTTAGTAACTCCCATGGATTAAGCATTACAGTTTTACCAAAACAGCATGTTCCAGATCGGGAGCATGTAAGTGGCAATATACTTTGAGTATTGAGTTTGGTTACTTGCATTTTTTATACGCTGTGTTGTGTGAAGTTTTTTACTGATTAATTTCTCGCTATTTAGAATGATTTTTATAATATGATAAGTGAGGTTAGTGACAAAAATTAATAAAGTCAAGTCCTGTAATTCTCATTAGATACAATTTTGAATATAGTAGAAGGTCTTCTTTACATAATATTCTCGACACCTTGAGGTGTAACATAAAACCCTTGACCTTCTTTTTGACAAAACCCTTGACTTATATTTTGGTTCAATTGGTGGCTTGGATTTGTAATTTTCACTTGTCGTGCAGCACGTAAAGCATCTGTAATCTCTTTGGTCTTCATCATTTGCTGTCCACGCCGTTGTAGCCAAACTGCCGTACCTAAAAAGCGTCTACGTTGCTTGTCTATAGCATCGCGCTTGCGTAAAAAAGTAGAAAGGTTTTCTGTTGTAGTTTGTTCTGTAACTTGTGTAGTTTTTGGAGAAGAAACTTGTTGTGGGATGGCTTTAGGAGTGCTTTTCTTGCTCTCACTTGCCAGTTCTGGAATACGCGTCAACACTTTATCCAATTGTTCGGTTACCCAATCTTGTTCGCCTTCGCCAACAAATTCGATATTCCCAATTTTAAATTCTATACGAGCGTTTGCCATTATTTTTTATAAGATTTCTTCTCTCGTTCAAAAGTAACAAAAGTTAATTAAACATCAAACTTTATAATCAAACTAATATTTAACGAATAGTTCTTATCTTTACACTTTATTATTTTAAATAGATCTAGATGAATTACGGAAAAGAATTTAAAGAATTTGCTACAAAGCATCACGGTATTAATAGTATGTACTATGATAAAATCGTGAGTAATGTAACGCCATATATTATGGAAGAGCGCCAAATGAACATTACTCAAATGGATGTTTTTTCTCGTTTAATGATGGATAGAATTATCTTTCTAGGAACAGGAATTGATGATTATGTTGCCAATATCATTCAAGCGCAATTATTATTTTTAGAAAGTGTTGATAGTTCTAAAGATATTTCAATCTATATAAATTCTCCAGGAGGAGGTGTTTATGCAGGATTAGGAATTTATGATACGATGCAATTTATTAAGCCAGATGTAGCAACAATTTGTACAGGAATGGCAGCTTCTATGGGAGCAGTATTGATGTGTGCTGGAACAAAAGGAAAACGTTCAGCTTTACCTCATTCTCGTGTGATGATTCATCAACCTTTAGGTGGTGCTTCTGGTCAAGCAAGTGATATTGAAATTACTGCAAGAGAAATAATGAAGTTGAAAGGTGAGTTATATGATATTATTGCAAAGCATTCTGGTCAAACGGTTGATAAAGTTCACAACGATTCAGATCGTGATTATTGGATGAAAGCAAAAGAAGCGAAGGCTTACGGAATGATTGATGAAATATTAGAAAGAAAATAGTTTTTTTATTGATGCCCATTTGAGTATCAGGTTAAAAAATAAATTATGGCGAAAGAAGAAACATTAGAATGTTCATTTTGTGGACGTAAGAAGGCAGAGACAGATTTGTTAATTGCAGGTTTAGATGCGCATATATGTGATAAATGTATTGAGCAGGCTCACGGTATTGTAGTAGAAGAAGTTACAGATGGGAAGTCAAACTCTTTGTCTTCTGAAATTATATTAAAAAAGCCTATTGAAATTAAAGCTTTTATCGATCAATATATGATTGGGCAAACAGATGCAAAACGTGTAATGGCAGTTGCAGTCTATAATCATTATAAAAGGTTGTTGCAAAAAGACACGAAGGAAGAAGAGGATGAAGTTGAAATAGAAAAAAGTAATATTATTATTGTTGGTGAAACCGGAACAGGAAAAACGTTGATTGCAAAGACTATTGCAAGAATGCTAAATGTTCCTTTTGCTATTGTAGATGCTACTGTATTGACTGAGGCTGGATATGTAGGTGAAGATGTGGAGACGTTATTGACACGCTTGTTACAAGCAGCAGATTATAATGTTGAGAAAGCAGAAAGGGGAATTGTTTTTATTGACGAAGTTGATAAAATTGCTCGTAAAGGAGATAATCCATCTATTACAAGAGATGTTTCTGGAGAAGGAGTTCAGCAAGCTTTATTGAAACTGTTAGAAGGAACGGTTGTGAATGTACCGCCAAAAGGAGGTCGTAAGCATCCTGATCAAAAATTTGTTGAAGTTGACACTAAAAATATTTTATTTATTGCCGGTGGAGCATTTTCTGGAATTGATAAAAAAATAAGTAAGCGATTAAATCGTCAGGCAGTTGGTTATAGTGCTTCTATAAGCGATGATAACATAGACGAAGAGAACTTATTACAATATATTTTACCAACCGATTTAAAATCATTTGGTTTAATTCCAGAAATTATTGGGCGTTTACCTGTTTTAACACATATGAATCCTCTAGATGCTAGTACATTAAGAGCTATTTTGACGGAGCCAAAAAACTCTATAATCAAACAGTACAAAAAATTGTTTGAAATGGATGGAATTGATTTTTCTATTGATGAAAAAGCATTGAACTATATTGTAGGTAAGGCTGTTGAATATAAATTAGGAGCTCGTGGATTACGTTCACTTTGTGAAGCAATTTTAACTGATGCGATGTTTGAATTGCCTGGAAGTGAAGAAAAAGAATTGCGTGTAACTAAAAAATATGCGGAAGCGAAAATTACCAAAACAACACTTAAAAAGTTGAAAGCAGTTTCTTAAATTGCTTTCATGTCCTTTGAATATAAAAACTTAGGATAAAGGATATATGATTTCTAGAAATACCATTGATACTGTTTTTGAAACTGCTCGTGTAGAGGAGGTGATTGGCGAATTTGTCCAATTAAAAAAAGCAGGAAGTAACTTTAAAGGATTGAGTCCGTTTTCGGATGAAAAATCGCCTTCATTTATGGTTTCTCCTGTTAAACAGATATGGAAAGATTTTTCTTCTGGTAAAGGAGGAAATGTAGTTTCTTTTTTAATGGAACATGAGCATTATTCATATCCTGAAGCGATACGTTTTTTAGCAAAAAAGTATAATATTGAGATTGATGAAATTGAACAAACTGACGAGCAAAAGGAGCAAGCGACTGAGCGAGAAAGTATGTTTTTGGTTTCAGAATTTGCTCGAGATTACTTTCATGACATCTTATTAAATAATCAAAAAGGTAAAGCTATTGGTTATTCTTATTTTAAAGAACGTGGCTTTACAGATGAAACGATTAAAAAGTTTGAATTAGGGTACAGTCTCGATGATTGGTCACATTTTACTGATACTGCAATTAGAAAAGGATATGACATTAATTATTTAGAAAAAACAGGACTTACAATTGTCAATGAGACCCGTCAATTTGATAGATTCAAAAGCCGTGTTTTATTTCCTATTCATAGTATGAGCGGACGTGTTCTAGGATTTGGAGGGCGAATACTTACAAATGAGAAAAAAGCTGCAAAATATTTAAATTCTCCTGAAAGTGATATATATCATAAAAGCAAAATTTTATATGGTATTTACTACGCTAAACAGTCCATTGCAAAAGAAGATAACTGTTATTTAGTTGAAGGGTATACAGACGTTATTTCTTTTCATCAAAATGGCGTAGAGAATGTTGTTGCATCTTCTGGAACAGCATTAACATCTGATCAAATAAGATTGATTAGTAGACTTACCAAAAACATTACCATTCTTTTTGATGGAGATGCGGCAGGAATGAGAGCTTCTTTACGTGGAATTGATTTGATATTAGAGCAAGGAATGAATGTCAAGGTATTGACGTTTCCTGATGGTGATGATCCGGATAGTTTTTCAAAACGTGTTTCTACTGATGAATTAAAAGAGTATTTAGGTGAAAACGCTCAAGACTTTATCAATTTTAAAGTTTCTCTATTATTAGAAGACGCTAAAAATGACCCTGTAAAAAAAGCAGGATTGATTAGAGATATTGTAGTAAGTATTTCTAAAATTCCAGATAGTATTCAAAGAGAAGTGTATATTCAAGAATGTGCTCGTATCATGAGTATTTCTGAAACGGTATTATTTAGCGAATTAGCACAAATATTTAAAAAAGAACAAAGAGAGGCTTCTAAAAAACCACTTCAAATAAGGCCTG
>TARA_B110000091_G_C13822498_1_pt1 | contig 26686 bp, 17 predicted proteins | sample TARA_B110000091 | Tara Oceans TARA_B110000091 (sample SAMEA4397278) | marine metagenome | biome: Polar Biome; feature: [DCM] deep chlorophyll maximum layer (ENVO:01000326); material: water (ENVO:00002006), including particulate matter (ENVO:01000060) such as... | depth 35 m
GATGTACTTGTTAAAGCACTTGGATCTCCATTATTACAAACTGTATGAGCTGTTCCGATTGAGCCTGCATCTAAATTTGAATTAACAACTATAGTTCTAGATGAGATTGAGTCACATGTAACATCAATAACATCAACTTTAAACGTAACCGTATATATACCAGGATCCGTACTTGAAGCCGAAGCATTAAAAACATCTAATCCTGCTCCGGTAATAATTGCAGGATTAGATCCTGCAGGAGCGTTAGTAATGGACCAATACCCTGCGTCCCCAGCTTCATGTGCCGACAAGTCTTCTGTTAAGCCAATACAAACATCTCCAGGTTGAGTTATAGCCGTATCTGGACAAGAAGTACCCAAAACATCATTGCAGTTATCACCATGAACATGCTCTGTGCCCGCCATTGTAAAGGATCCTGAAAATCCAGTTGAAGAAGTTCTCCAATAATCAGCTCCTGAATTAATATTTACAGAACCATGTACAGTACCGGTACCACACATAATTAAAGCAGCACCAGACCTAACAACAACAGAACCTGATAATGTACCTGTTCCTTTAATACAATATACTTCACCAGACGAAACCGTTGTAGATGGCACGGATGTCCACCCATCTAACTCAATTATTGTTGTACAAGTAGGTGGCGCTTGAGCGAGTGAATTTTGAAAAAATCCAAATAGACATATAAAAAAGAAGACACTCCATTTTTTCACGTTAAATTGAGACTTAATTTTTGAAATTAACCTTGAATTATCAACTTCAATAACACTTGAAAAAATATGGGTAGCCATGCACAATAATTAGTAATTAAAATCTTAGGATAAGATGATCAGTTATTCATTTAATTTCACAAAAAAAATAGCCGGTGCAAATGTCAATTTAAAAAAGGTTTAATACAACCTATTAACCTTTTACTTATCATTTTTTTTCATGTATCAGATAGAATATTAGTCATTACCGATAAAACAAATAAAAAAAACGTTACATAAATTATTTTAGACCTGATTTTTCGCACTATTTTTTAGGGAAAATCACATTCTTTCTGGGACTTCTATTCCTAGAATATTTAAAGCTTTTTCCAAAAATCGTCCAACTTGATTAGACAAGTTTAATCTAAACTTTTTCAAGTCTCCATTTCCTTCGTTAAGGATATAATGAGATGCGTAAAACTGAGAGTATTCTTTTGCCAATTCATAAGAATAATTAGCAATTAAAGCAGGATTATAATTTTCACCGGCTTGTTCTAAAACCTTCTCGTAATCATTCAATTTACTAATCAAAGCTTTTTCCTTATCAGACACTTCACGCACAACAACCCCCTCAAAATCAGAAGAATTATACTTTCTAATTAAAGATTTGATTCGAACACAGTTAAATAAAATAAAAGGCCCTGTGTTTCCGTTAAAATCAATAGACTCTTCAGGATTAAAAACCATTCCTTTTTTTGGATCAACCCTTAGTAGGAAATATTTTAGAGCAGCCATACCAACCATTCTGTTAATTTCTACCTTTTCTTCTTCAGTATATCCTTCCAACTTCCCTTTCTCTTCAGTTGCCTTAGTAGCCGTCTGTATCATGTCTTTCATCAAGTCATCGGCGTCTACAACTGTTCCTTCTCGAGTTTTCATTTTACCTGATGGCAATTCAACCATTCCGTAAGAAAGGTGAAATAAACCCTCATGAAAATCATATCCTAATTTTTTAAGAATTAAGAACAATACCTTAAAATGATACTCCTGTTCGTTGCCTACAGTATAAATCATTCCATCTATTTTGAAATCATTATCTCTTTCAATAGCAGTTCCAATATCTTGCGTCATGTAAACCGCAGTTCCATCTTTTCGAAGAACCAACTTTTCATCTAATCCATCCGCTGTTAAGTCACACCAAACAGATCCGTCTTCACGTTTATAAAAAACACCTTTTTCTAATCCTTCGTCAACAACCTTCTTCCCTAAAAGGTAAGTGTTGGATTCGTAATATAATTGGTCAAAATCAACGCCCATAGCTTCATAAGTGGATTTAAACCCATCATAAACCCATTGATTCATTTTTTGCCAAAGCTCTGTTACTTCTTTATCTCCATCCTCCCACTTCTTCAACATTACCTGAGCCTCTTTAAACAAAGGAGCTTCTTGCATTGCTTCTTCTTTAGATAAGCCCTTCTCTATTAACTCAGCCATTTCAACCTTATAATGCTTATCAAACTCAACGTAATATTTACCAACTAAGTGGTCTCCTTTTAAACCTTCAGATTCTGGTGTTTCACCATTTCCAAATTTCTGCCAGCTTATCATGCTCTTACAAATATGAATTCCACGGTCATTAATTATTTGAGTTTTATAAACCTTATTACCATTCGCCTTTAAAATTTCTGCAACTGCATATCCTAAAAAATTATTTCGAATATGTCCTAAGTGAAGTGGTTTGTTTGTGTTTGGTGAAGAATATTCAACCATAATAGTTTTAGGAACGTCTAACTTAATAGCTCCGTAACTTTCGTTAGATGCAATAGAATTTAGAATTCCTCCCCAATTATCAGCACTTAGCTCTAAATTCAAGAATCCTTTAATTACGTTAAATCCAGTGAATTCTTCCATTTCCTCAACAATCAAAGCTCCTATTTCTTCTCCAGTTTGAACTGGATTCTTTTTAGAAAACCGCAAAAAGGGAAAAACAACACAGGTTAAATCACCTGTGAATTCAGGAAGTGTATTTTGAATTTGAACAACTGATGACTCTACATCTGCATTGTATAATTTATTTACAATTTCACTGATTTTTTGAGATAAAGATAACTCTATAGACATGGCTGGAAATTTGATGCAAAATTACATTAAATATTCAAATAGGATAAGACTATCTATTTTCTGCTCTATAAATGAGCATTAACGTTTACATTTTTCGGTTTTTTACAAACTAAACTTAGTCATAATTAGATAAATCAACTAGCTCATCGAAGGAATCTTTCCTTTAGTCAGGCAAAGAACATCTTACCTAGAAATTTGAAAATATCATCCATTTTAATGTGAAAAAATCGTTATTTTTGAGGGGACCTATTTTTTTTTTAGAATGACAAAAATTAAGTGCCGAAATTTCGTTCAAGCAAGAGAATTCACATTAAAACAGGGGCTGAAGAACCGTTACGAATGGGCTATATACTGCTCTATTGACAAACTAAAGCCTTCTGATATCCCTTCTAATCCAGACGAAATTTATAAAGCTTGGAATGGATGGAAACACTGGCTTGGATCTTTTGAAAAAGTTCCATTTCTACCTTATGAACAGGCAAAAAATAAAGTTGGTGAAAAAGGATTTAAAAATACCGGAGAATGGAAAAAATGGTGTAATTGGAATCCAAATGATTTCGGGTTAAAACCACCAGAAATACCTGCTTCTCCTCATATTTATTACAAAAATTCAGGATGGATTGGATACAACGATTGGTTAGGGACCGAAAACAATCGTAAATCGAAATCATACAGACCTTTTGAAGACGCAAGAAAATTTGCTCAAGAATTGGGTTTAACTTCATCTGAATACTGGCTTCGCTATTGTAAAGGTGAATTCCCCCATTTACCTGAAAAGCCAAATGACATTCCAACGAACGTTGCTCGAAAATATAGAGATATAGGCTGGAACGGAATGAACGACTTTTTAAATGCTAAAGAGCATAGAAGAGTACGCAGATTGACAAATGCTAGGGATTTTGAAAGCGCTAGGAATTTTGTTCATAATCTTGACCTGAAGAATCTTAAAGAATGGTTGAAATACATAAAAGGACAACTCCCCAATCAAGACCCTAAGCCTACTGATATTCCAAACTCTCCAGAATTAGTTTATAAAGGACATGGTTGGAAAGGTTACGGCGATTGGTTTGGCACCTTTACTATTGCTCCTTTTAAAAGGAAATACAGAGACTTTGAAAGCGCAAGGGAATTTGCACGCGGACTTGGATTAACTTCTTCGGAAAAATGGATTGAATACTGCAAAGGCGATCTTCCCAAACTTCCTGAAAAGCCATTTGATGTCCCTACAAATGTTGCTCGAAAATACCAAGACCTTGGATGGAAAGGATATAAAGACTTTTTACAAAGTAATATCCACCGTCAAAAATACAGCAAGTTCCTTCCTTATGAGGAAGCAAAGGAATTCGTAAGCTCCTTAAAAATAAACGATTACAAAGGCTGGCATAAATACATTGCAGGAAAATCACCTAACCTACCTAAAAAGCCGAAAAATGTCCCTGCAAACCCATCTGGAGTTTACAAAGACAAAGGTTGGATTGGAATTGGTGATTGGATTGGTTCTGAAGCTTTCCCTTACGCTCATTTAGAATATAGGAAGTTTACTGAAGCTCGAAAATTTGTTCGTTCACTTGGACTTACTAGTTCTGTAGAATGGGTTTCTTATTGTAAAGGTGAATATGATCATTTACCTGAAAAACCTATTGACATCCCAGCTAATGTTGTTCGGAAATATGACGAAAAAGGATGGAAAGGATTTAAAGACTTTTTATGGAGTGCTAAGCACAGAAAAGACAGAAGAAATTTCATGAGTTATAAAGACGCTACAGCTTTAGTAAAAGCAAACAACATCTATAATAAAGCTCAATTGGATAAATTTATTTCAAGCGATGTAAAACCTGAAAACTTCCCTGACTTACCCAATATGGTATATCAAAGAAAAGGTTGGGTTAGTTTTGATCAGTTTTTAAAATAAAAACACAATATTTTTTCAAAAGCCCATCTAAAACAGGATGGGCTTTTTTTGTTTATTCCACTTCTCAATAGTTTCTCGTTTATAACTTTTGGTTTTTCACCTGAAACTAAGTGTCTTCTCCTCTATTTTTATGTGTTAAGAAGAATACGACCAGAGTATGTTTGGAAAGAAAAATAAATCACAAGGAAATACATTTAAAAGCACTCCTAAACCACCCAAAGAAAAAGGGGTGGAAAAAGAGAAAAGTACTGTTGCTGAAAATATTTCATTGAATAAGATTACCGATCCTATTTATTCCTTTTTAGAAAACGAACGAAATAGATATGTAATTGGATTAGCCTGTCTTACTCTAACCGCTTTTCTTTCCTTTAGTTTTGTTTCTTACTTCTTTACTTGGGAGGTTGATCAAGATAAAGTTGAAAATTGGAGCACTACAGGTTTTGAAGTTTTTAAGGATGACTTTTCTTACGAAAAAGAACCTCAAAATAAAATGGGAACTATTGGTGCTAAACTTTCTCATATGCTTATGCATAAAGGATTTGGAATTGCTGCTTTTGGAATTCCATTTGTTTTATTAATTGGAGGATTGAAGTTTGCTTTTAAAAAGAATCTTTTACCGTTAAGGCGATCTTTCAAAATCACTCTAATAATAATGCTATGGTCTGCAACATTTTTGGGCTTAATCTTAAAAAATAGTGCGTTCAATTATGGAGGTGCTTTAGGAAGTCAGCTAAACATTTGGTTGGATCATATAGCAGGTACTTGGGGGATTATTTTTATACTTCTTTTCTTTCTTTTTATTATTTCAAGATTTACGTTCAATGTGAAAATTGATGAATTAATTCAATCATTGTTCAATACCCAAGCCAAACCAAGTGAAAACGAACTAGCTTCAGAAAACAGTTTTATCAACCCACAAACATCATTCAAAACAATTCATCCTGAACCGGAGACTGAAATACAAGAAACTACAGAAGCTTCAAAAATAATAACAGAAGAACCTGCAATAGAGATTAAGGAAGAAGAAATAAAAAGTCCCGAAGAGTTGGATATTGAGTTGAACATTACTTCTACAATTGTAGAAAAGGTTGAATCACCTGAAGAACTATCAATAAATCTTCATTTAGAAATAGAAAATACAACTGAAGAAGAAACACCAGCAATAACTGGCGAAACTGAGGGTGAAATAGAAGAAGAAAAAGAAGAGCTTTCGAACGAAGAGATTATTCAAGAATTAACTAACGGAATTGAAGAATCAGAAAACTCAGCAATCGAACTAGAAACAAATACAGAAGTTCCAGAACACGAACCAAAAGGCAATGAAGAACTTTCTTTTGAAGTAGAAGAGACAACTCAAAAAGAAGAACTTTTAACGGAGAAAGAAATAAATGAAAAAGTAAAAGAATTTGGTGAATACGATCCAACTCTTGATCTTGGAAGCTACCAGTTCCCTAAAATCGAACTATTAAACAAATATGATGCTGGCGTAAAACAGGTTGTTGACCCTGCTATTTTAGAGCGAAATAAAAACAACATTGTGCAAACGCTTAAAAATTATAAAATCGAAATCGATTCTATTAAAGCTACTATCGGACCAACAATAACACTATATGAAATCATCCCTGCTCCTGGTGTTCGAATTTCTAAAATTAAAAACTTAGAAGATGACATAGCATTATCACTTGCAGCATTAGGTATTCGTATTATCGCTCCTATTCCTGGAAAAGGTACTGTTGGTATTGAAGTGCCAAATCCAAACCCAGATATTGTATCAATGCACACAGCCATTTCATCAAAAGCCTTTCAAGAAGCTAAAATGGAGTTGCCACTTGCACTAGGTAAAACAATTACCAACGAAACATATACGATTGATTTAGCTAAAATGCCGCACCTTTTAATGGCTGGGGCAACTGGCCAAGGAAAGTCAGTTGGATTAAACGCTATTTTGGTTAGTTTACTTTACAGAAAACACCCTTCTGAATTAAAGCTTGTTTTGGTTGATCCTAAAAAAGTTGAATTAACGCTATTTAACAAAGTTGTTCGCCACTTCTTAGCCAAACTTCCAGGAGAGGACGAAGCAATTATTACCGACACGCAAAAAGTAGTTAATACTGTTAACTCTCTTTGTGTAGAGATGGATGAGCGATATGAACTACTTAAAAATGCACATTGTAGAAACATAAAAGAATACAATGTTAAATTCAAAAAGCGAAAGCTAAACCCTGAAAAAGGACATAAGTTTCTTCCATACATTGTTTTAGTTATTGATGAGTTTGCCGATTTAATAATGACTGCAGGAAAAGAAATTGAAACACCTATTGCTCGTTTGGCTCAATTAGCTCGTGCAATTGGAATTCACTTAATTGTTGCAACTCAACGTCCATCTGTAAACATTATTACAGGTACTATTAAAGCCAACTTCCCATGTAGAATTGCTTTTAGAGTTACGTCTAAAATTGATTCTAGAACAATACTTGACGCTGGTGGAGCTGATCAATTAATTGGTAGAGGTGACATGCTTTTAAGCACAGGTAACGAACTAGTTAGGATTCAATGTGCGTTCGTTGACACACCTGAAGTTGAGCAAATTTGCGAATTTATTGGTGAACAAAGAGGTTACTCAGATGCTTACCTTCTACCTGAGTTTAACGACCCTAAAGCCGAAACAGGTTCGACAGATGTTCACCTTGACGATCGAGATGAAAAGTTTGAAGAAGCAGCAAGGATAATAGTATTGCACCAACAAGGTTCAGCATCACTACTCCAACGTAAATTGAAGTTAGGATATAACAGAGCGGGTAGAATTGTTGATCAATTGGAGGCTGCTGGAATCATCGGACAATTTGAAGGAAGCAAGGCTCGGCAAGTTTTAATTCCTGATGAAGTAAGTTTGGAACAGAAATTGATTAACCTGAATAACAAAACTATTTAATTAACTTTGAACGATATATTTTAGAATTATGAAAAGCATATTCGCACTACTTTTTGCAGCATCCATTTCTAGTAACGATTTACCAGTTGAAACCATTCCTGTAGCAACTCCAGTAATCGTTAATATTGAAGCTCCAGTTATAGAACTTGAAACAGCTAGTGTTTCGGAATCTAGCATGATTTCAAACGCTGCTACTACTTCACAAAAAGATCCTGAAGCAACAGCAATTTTAAACGCAGTTACAAATACAACGAAAACAAGAAAAACGATTACATTAGATTTTACATTCACGATTAAAAATGGTGATATGAAAGAATCTCAAAAAGGAAAGCTTCAGATAAAAGGGAATTCTTATTCGTACGATATTTTTGGAACCACTAAAATTAGTGATGGAAAAAAAGTAGCGGAGATTATTGTAGAAGATAAAGAAGTAACGATTGGATTAGCAAATTTTAATGACCCAGATAATTTCTCTCCTCAAGAAATGTTCACCATTTATGAAAAAGGCTATAAGTACCGGTTCATGGGACAAAAAAAAATAAATGGAGAAACTCTTGAGTTGATCGATTTATACCCAGATGCTGATAATAAGCAACCTTATAGAAGAATTACACTATTTGTTAATAACACCACTCATGAAATAAAAGAAATTGAGTTGTTTGAAAAAACAAGTGCGAAGGTATTCTCGGTGAAAATTGATAACGCTGCTTACGATTTAGAAATTCCTGATGCTGAATTTAATTGCGATTGTGAAAGATGGCCAGCTCCAGATTGGGATTGCGATGATACTTCAGGAAGTAAATAATTAAAAAAAGTTTAAAACTTTAAAGAGGAAGCTAACAACTTCCTCTTTTTTTTTATCGAAACTATTTATCTTTATTCCGTATGAAATACGGGATTATAGATTTAAGTGTTGTACCAGGAAGAGCAGATCCTTCTGATAAAAGTGAAATGACTACTCAATTGCTTTTTGGGGACGTTTTTAGCGTGTTAGAGGAAGCTAAAACGTTTATTAAGGTTCTTGTTCATTATGACAATTACGAATGCTGGATATGCAAGAAACAATACCTTCCAATTAATTCATCAGAATACACACAAATTGCCAATTCACCTTACCACTGCACAACTGATTTAGTTCAGGTAATTACATACAAACAGAACCTACTCCCTATTGTTCAAGGAAGTTCATTACCTCACTATAAAAATGGAACTTTCAAGTTAGGGAATCAAATGATTAAATTTGATGGAAACATAACCATCCCAACTCAAATCGGAACGAAAGATAAAATTGTTGAAGATGCTTTAATGTTTTTAAATGCGCCTTATTTGTGGGGTGGTAAATCCCCTTTTGGGATAGACTGTAGCGGGTTTTCTCAATTAGTTTACAAAATCAATAACATCGTTATTCCAAGAGATGCATACCAACAAGCTGAACTTGGAGAAAGTTATTCATTTGTAGAAGAGGCTCAACCTGGTGATTTGGCGTTTTTCGATAATAAGGAAGGACGCATTACTCATGTTGGAATCTTAGTTGGGAAAAGTAAAATCATACATGCTTCAGGTAAAGTTAGAATAGACACACTTGATCATAATGGTATTTACAATCCCGAAACTAATTCTTATTCTCACAAACTCAGAATAATTAAAAATTTAGTGTAGGTTTATTTTAAAAGTTACCCGTATTAAAATAAGCTACAAACTTAGCTCCCTCTCCTATATCTTAATATTATTGTGTCCTTCCAAACACAATAAAGGATTTCTTAAGTTCTAATTACCTAGTATTTTTCTTTAACGCAAAAAAGTCCTACTGATAAATCAGTAGGACTTCAATATAATTTTAAAAGTTACTTTTTATTTAAAGTACTTCATTGTTCCAATGTTGTTTAAATCACCGAAAGCTAATTTTAATCTTTCAATGAAAGAAACCTCAGCTTGTCTTAACCAAACTCTTGGGTCATAGTATTTTTTGTTAGGTGAATCAGCTCCGTTTGGATTCCCAATTTGACTTTGTAAAAAGTCTTGGTTTTCTCCGTAGAAATTTTTGATACCATCCCAAAATGCCCACTGTAAATCAGTATCGATATTCATTTTAACAGAACCATAAGAAATAGCTTCTCTAATTTCTTCAACTGAAGAACCTGAACCTCCGTGGAAAACGAAATCTACTGGCTTATCAGCCAAACCATCTCTTTTTTCCAAGAATTTTTGAGAGTTATCTAATATTTTCGGAGTTAATTTAACGTTACCTGGCTTATAAACACCATGAACATTTCCGAATGCTGCAGCAACTGTGAATTTATCAGAAACTTTTCTTAACTCATCATATGCATAAGCAACCTCTTCTGGTTGAGTATATAATTTAGATTCATCAACATCAGAATTGTCAACACCATCTTCTTCACCTCCAGTGATTCCTAATTCAATCTCTAAAGTCATACCCATTTTAGACATTCTATCTAAGTATCTTTTACAGATTTCCATGTTCTCTTCCAAAGGATCTTCAGAAAGATCAATCATATGAGATGAGAATAACGGAACTCCGTTAGCTGCATAAAACTCTTCCCCTGCGTCTAATAAACCGTCAATCCAAGGTAATAATTTCTTTGAACAGTGATCAGTATGTAACATTGCAGTTGCTCCGTATCTACCAGCCATTTCCCACACATGTTTTGCTCCTGAGATAGCACCTGCGACAGCACCTTTTTGACCTTCATTTCCTAAACCTTTTCCAGCAACAAATTGAGCACCTCCGTTAGAGAATTGAACAATTACAGGAGAATCAACCGCTACAGCAGCTTCTAAAACTCCATTAATACTGTTAGAAGAAACAACGTTTACCCCTGGTAAAGCGAATTGATTTTCTTTTGCTACTCTGAAAACTTCTTGAACACCGTCACCAGTTATTACACCAGATCCGATTTTTACAGCTGTGTCGCTCATTATCTTATTTATTTTGAATTGAGCACCAAAAATACACATTTCTAAGTAAACTGTGTTTTAATCTTCACATGATTTCTAAAATGCTTAGTTTTGCCTAGCCAAAAACACTACCCCCACTATGTGGAGCAAACAAGAAGCAAAAGACAGAAGAGTACGATTTTTTACCAATTTTGGTGTGTATATGAAAAAGCACAACGAAGAATATGGTAACAAAATGCGTTGGGTGAATTATCGAACTGGGGTGAATTCAGTTAAATTTAGGATTGAAGTTGATAATAAAACAGCCAAAGTTTGTATTGATATTACAAATGAGAATGAAGGTGTTCGTAAACTTTTCTTTGAGCAATTTGAGGAATTCAAAAAATTACTTTCTAATTCGATGGATGAATTAATATGGGTTAAGGACCAATATCTTCAATCTGGCTTTGCAATTTCTAGAATTTACGCTGAAACAGATGAGTTTAGTATGAGTAATGAAGCACAATGGGGCGAGTTATATCAATTCATCGAAAGAAACATCGTTGCTCTGCACGAGTTTTGGGATATGAGTCAAGATGTTTTTAAAGATTTAGAAGGTTAAAATTGATCAAGCAACAACAATTCGAAAGAATTCAATACTTCATCTGATTTCACGAATAAGAACCTTAGCTAGTTTGAATATTCATACAAAATCCTCTGATGCTTTTAAAACAATGATTAGCGAATTAGAATTTAAAATTTAACGCATCTCCATCAGACAAGATATTATATCCTAAAGAATTAGCTTTCAATGCCGAACCTTCATACAAATGACTTAAGTATATTTGTGACTTTAATTGTTGAATAACCTGACTCGATTCTAGCTCATCAACACTTATATGACCTTCGCCAACTTTATCCGCAAAATTACATTCCAAAAACACTTTGTCGCAAGCATGTACAAAAGGCTCAACTCCATCATGCCAGCACGTATCTCCAGAGAAACCAATATTCTTTCCTTCTAACCTTAAAAGATAACCTACAGGCTCAGCCTTTTCGGAATGCTTCATCAAAACACTTTCAAAGCATAAATCCCCTTCTTTATATTTACCACCGTTTTGATCAACAGAGACGAACTTTAGATTTAGCTCATCCAATATTTTCTCTGTTCCTCCATAAAGAACCTTTAGCAGCTCCAACACCTTACCTCTCACATCACCAGGACCAACAATTGTGAGTTCTTTCTCTAAGGGATAAATGTATTTCAATCCCAAAAGCAAAGCCGATAGTCCCGCATAATGATCCCCATGATAATGAGTGATGAATATATAATCTAAATCACAGAATGGAAATTTCAACTTTTGAAGCGCATAAGGAACTGTAAAACCACAATCAACTAATATGTTCTTGTTATGAGAATTAATTAAATAAGCAGAATTTAATCGTTCGTCCTGATTAAAAGCATTTCCCGATCCTAAAACCTTAACATTCATCCTTAATACCTTTGGTACTCTATTCGCTCAAATTCTTCGTCAGACTCGTTGAAACGCGTTATTTGATCTAATTGGTTTTGATTGTACGAATACAATATTCTTAAAACAACATCACCAATCGAGTTATAGTCCAAGTCTTCAATTAAATTTCCTACTTCGTCAAACCTCCTAACATTGCTTGATTTTAAAACCCCATTTGCATTTAAATAGCTTCGCTTCTCTGTATTATTCGAAAAGCTTTCTATTAATAATATTTGAGTTAAAACTCCTTGTTTGTAATTTAAAACTCTATACAAAACAGGTATTCCTGAATAATATTCTAATGAATCTACAGACTCTAATTCACCTTCTTTATAATTCTCTTGAGCAATTAACACGTCATTCAAGTAAATGTATTGCGTTGTTTGATTAAGTTGACCAGTTACTTCCTCTTTAAGAATTCTTACGGCATCATATTTAAAAACCTGACTCGTTAATAAGTTACCGTTAGAGGCCTTTAAATCAATTGAAATAACTCTACCAACAGAATCGTAAGCATAATTGGTAGACCCTTCCCCAGAACCATTTTTACGCTTGGTTATTTTAGAAATCAACCTTCCGTCCTTATCGTATTCGTAATCATTTAAACCATTGTAACTTCCGTATACATATTGGTATTCTTTACAAATAGCACCTTCAGCACCTTCTCCTTCACAAGGAGGAAGCTCGTCAACTGAACAACCAATAAACGTAAACAATAAGAGCAAATATAACCAACGCATGACTTAAAGATAATAATTAACCTCAACACTAAACGAACCATTAGAGCAACCCATAATAATCTATCATTTTCACGAAAACTGGGAGCCTATAAATCAAACCAACACTGAACTATTATAGTGTTATTTCGTTCCTAAAAAGAGATAAGAAACCTAGCTAGACTACGAATCAAGAGGTTGAAAGTTCGAATCTTTCCAGAGTCACATGATAATGAAGGAGTCACAAAATTAGCTCCTTTTTTTTGTGCCTTGTGGTGGGGTCAGGTAGTGGGTTTTTAGTCCACCACCAGTGATAGGAGCAAATAAAAAAGGATGACCAAATAGCCATCCTTTCCTCATATTATTAAACCTGATAACCTTATTTCCTAACTACAACTGGTGCTTGATTAACCATCTTGGATTGTTCATCATAGAACTTCAAGTAGTAAGTACCGCCTGAGAAAGATGATATATCAATCGATGTGCTGTTCTTATTTAAAAGACCCTCAGCAACTATACTTCCAGTTACATTAATTAACTCGAAGCTATAAGCTGACGTTACTTGAGCATCTAGCACTTCTAAGAATAACAATTCAGAAGCTGGATTAGGGTAAACCTTAACCTGTAGCGTCTTGTTAAAAGGTGCATCAATAGCTGTGACTACACCAGTTAAGTCAACAATAAGTGAATCATATACATCAACGTAATTATTTACAGTAACATAATTGGTGTCAGTTACAGTAATAAAAGAGGTATCTACCTGATTCACAACCACAGTAATGGTGTCATAAACATTATGAATAATGGTATCATATACCGTTATAGTGTCAGTACAAGGAGTTTGACTACATAAGTTCAACACTTCAGAGTATGAAAGAGCCCTGTCCCAAATCATAAAATCATCCAAACTTCCATCCAAACGTGTTCCTTCAGGTAATGATACATGCCCAATGTCTTTACCAATTACAGACGAAGAATCTGAATATACTATTGATGTACTTCCTGTTCCAGAATATGACCCTGATGACTCTTCACAGTCGATGTCTATTTTCATGTCATTATGAGCATTAATAATCAGGACGACATGATGCCATTTTCCTTCTTGTAATGGATTATTCGCTGTATAGGACTTTCTATTTCCTGAACGAAAGCCACCTAATCCTGCTCCAAAACTTATTGATATTTTACCATTAGTTGCAACATTTGACCAGTAACCATAATAGTTATTATAAACACAATGGTTGGGTTACTTAAATCATTAATTTTAATCCAAGTTGATACTGTGAGCGGTAAGTCAACTTTTATCTTTGAATTATCAGGAATTATTACGCTACCAAAATTCTCAAAATTCCCATTTCGGTCTGTAACAAACGTTACACTGCTGTTTAGAGTGTTAAGATTACTGGTTGATACATCTTGTACATTGCCGTTAAATTTCAAATTTACTACTAAGCCACTCTCTATCTGAGCAGATAAAGAGAAGAACGAAATTACTGCTACTAATAAGAAAGAATATTTCATAATTAATTAGTTTTTGAATGTACGATTTTTATCACGTCAAAACATCAGGTAAAAACGGTCTTATTGCATGGATACCTCCAGTTACTAATTTTGTAACATTAGAGCCTACAAACAAAAGATAACAAACAGCAGCACCTAAAACAACAGCCTTAAGCAACGTGGTAGATTGGACTTCTGGATTGATAAAGACATATTCTTAAACTGGAACTACAAAGGCAAGCAAACTAAGGGAGGCAAGGGGTCTTGTTGCATGGATAACTTCCAATAATTAAAGTTGCTAATTTGCTCAAAGCACATCCGATGAGAGCCTACAATCAAAAGGCATATGTGGTGGGTTTTTGCACTCAAATGGACATATACGCAGGTAAATGCATGTATTGCCACTATCCTACCTTATCACCTAAAACCCATACATACAATGCTGTGCGGGGCTTTCCGTAAATCGAACTTATTTTAGCATTCCTGTCTAAAGGTCAAGTAATCTAAGAACAATGTCCGAGTAAACTCCGAGATATGCGAGCAAAAAAAAGATCGCACCCATAAGGTACGATCTCAATCAATAAGCTTAAAATTTTTATTTAACAATAACCCATCTACCTTTTTTACGAGCATTAATCGTGTTATCATACATCGCTTCCGACTCCACTGAAGGCAAATAAAATTTCCCTTTATAGGAAGCATTTAGCTTCACTGTAAATGTTTTTTTACTTCCAATACCCAAACCATAATAGGTATAAACACGGTCATCACGGATATCCTTATAATCAGCTCTCGAACCTTCCTCCGAGTTAAACAAGTCCATTCTAGAATTATGAATCTCCCAACCAGAAGGGAAAATTTGATTAATAGCCATCTCTCTTAAATACCCTTTAGTTCCAGGGTTTTTGACGGTAACCTCAACTTTAAAGTCAGTTCCTTGTAAGATTGTATCAGGAGAAATAATTCTTCCATCCATATCCTTATAAATCAACTTCATCACCAAATGGCTTTGCTCTTCCGATCGATCATCCGTAGTAGGTACTCCACTCTGAACCAACTTCACAAACAACAAACTCTTACCCGTATTCTTAACCGATAACTGATCATCTTTCCCCGGAACCAATTCCTTTTTAAACACAGAAATCTTAGCATTTACAGACTCCTTATTCTTACCAGCCAATAAATAATCAAACTCCATTTCATCACCAACATGAACACCCAAAAATTTACTCACTGCCAATAATGAATAAGCAGTAGTTTGTGTACTCATCCATCTTTGCTCACCTAAATTCTTCGCAATATTCTTCGCTAAAAAGATAGCTCGATCTTCATCTTTCAATTCAATTAAAGTCTCTAAAATCATTGCTTTATCTCTAATTGCCGATCCAAACGAATAACTCAACTCTCTGTAAAATGCAACTTCAGTAGTTAACTCTCTAGTTATTTCACTTGCCACATCATGCTGACCAGCAACTGCGTAAGCGGCAGCTAATCTCCACTTAGCCATTAACGGCAAGCTTGTTTTCCCTTTTAAGTAATTCATCGAAGCAAAATCAGCATATCCAGCCTTCGCTAAAACGTATAAACGATAAGCTTGCGTGCTAAACTCGTAACGATGATTACCCGAATAGCGCCATCTCTTACTCATTCGCTTTTGGTAATTCACCCAGTTTTCTAACAATTGAGCAGGAACCATATAACCAGCTTCTTTAGCTTCTAACAAAAAGTGACCCGCATAATTACTTCCCCATTCACTTGGATTAGATCCTCCAGGCCAATAACTAAATCCACCTCTATCGGTTTGAAACTTAGTGATTCTATTAATTCCCATGGTGATGTTTTCAATGATTTTCCGTTTTTGATGATCCGATAAATCCATCACTTTATCCAAATGCAATTGAGGGAAAACCGATGAAGTTGTTTGCTCAATACATCCATGTGGATATCTAATTAAATACCTCAACCTTTTTGTTAAGTTGATTGCGGGGAAAGTAGACACTTCAAATGCGCCTGAATTAGTTCCATCAATTCCAGGAAACTCAACCTTACTCTTCCAAGTTTCTCCAGGCTTTACTAAAACCTCAACAATATTATCAATCTCAGGATTAGAAGCTCTTACATTAATTTCAATTTCATGTCTAGCAGTTTCCTTTCCGCAAGTTGCAATAACCTCAACCTTACCAAAGCCAATTCTATTGGCAACCTTAATTGGGAAGCCAATAATTTTATCACCAGCCTTGTTAAAGTCTATCGTTTGGGTAATAGCTCCAGTAGGATTAAATATATCGTTAACTTTTAAGGTCACCTTTACTTTACCTAAACCATCATTTAAAGCAAATACGTTTACAGGAATCACCAATTCCTCTTGCGGACCTAGTACTCTAGGCAAAGTAGCCAACACCATCAACGGTTTTTTAACCTTCACACTTTTATCCGTTGATCCGTATGCTTTTTTATTTCGAGCAATAACCATCACCCTGCATCTCCCAATATAATTTGGCATGTCAATTTTATGTTCAGCCTTTTCGCCAGGAGCTAAAGTAAACGCACCTAAAAAGCGCACCATTGGTTTAAATCGATTGGCTTTCTGACCGCCTTTCTTGCGGTTCACTCCATCTCCACCAATTCCTAAAATCTTATTTAATTCAGCACCATAAGCTCCAATCACATTATCGTACATATCCCAGGTTTTAATACCCAATGCTTGTTTGGCATAAAAATGTTTCCAAGGATTTGGAGTCGCAAATCGAGTTAAGTCTAATAAACCTTCATCAACCATCGCCAACGTATACGTCATTCCCTTACCCGATTTTTCAGATACGTTCACAGTAGCCACAGATTCTGGACGAATCTCATCGGGCATATCAATTACAGGTTTAATATGAGATTCGGGGTTTTCAATACCAACCGGTACAGTTCCATACATTCGAATAGGCATATCGTTCAACGTTTTACCATGCGGTTGCAACAACGAAATACTTACAAATACATTCGGCGCCATATCCTTTGTAGCCTCAATTGTAAAGTTGGTTTGCTTCTCTTTTGTATCAACCCAAAACGATTTTAATACTGATATTCCGTTTTCGATTGTTACCAATGCTTTTTCAGATCCTCCAGTTGGAAATGACACTTTAATCTCTTCCCCTACCTGGTATGACTTCTTACTACTTTGGAAATTTAACATCGTAGCAAAATCCTGATTATCTCTTTCGGCTCTTCTCCAATAAGGCCAATCAACCGTAACCAATCTACCCGATGAATGTCCACTCACAGGATCAGTTACTCGAATTAAATAACGACCCCAATTTGGATATTCTTCGCGCATCGTAAAGTGAGAACCAACCGCTTTCACATCCATCACCGTGTCCATAATCAACTCCGTACTTCTTCTGTTAATGTAGTTGGCTAAATCACGGTTGTAGTTATCCCACCACCAGTTGTTCTCAATTCGATAAACCTTAACCTTAACACCTTTTCTATTCAGTTTCTTTCCTTTTTCATCAACAACTACAATTCCAATTTGATGATCTTTCCCCGTTTCTAGAACATTCCCCCAACGAGAACCGTTCGGTACAGACACCCCAACATAACTTTTAAAAGGTGAAAATTTCACGCCAAAACGATCCACACTAAAATCTCCCGTTTTTTCAAAAACCCTCGTCTTGAAATACGCCTTCAACATTCCAGGAACAAACGCACCAACTTTAATAGCTGGCTTAAACTGCGCCTTTCCTTCATTGTTAACCTTCCCCTCAAATACCATTTGATCCGATTCCGAAAAACTGTAAATAGGATCTTTAAAAACATAATCAGGATGTTGTTTAAACGGTTTGTAATCCGCCTCTAAATGCATTTCAACTTTCACATCCAAATCACGAGCAACGGCACCATGTAACCACTCCACATATAAGTCTGCTTTTGGTGCATCATCCTTTGTGATAATTTTTTGATGGAAATCCATGTTAATTTTCAAACGATTAGGCTTAACCGTTTCAACCTTTAAATTCTTATAAAAAGTAGAATTCCCAACATGCGCTTTACAGCTCCAATTTCCCGTTGGATCATCCATATCAGTATTCGTTCTAAAAACATGAATTCCGTCTTTATCCCCAATCGATACAGCTCTTTTAATGATTTTTCCTTTTGGATTAATTAATTCGAAATGAACAGGATGATTCTGCGGTAATTTACCTGTTTGGTCCTCAATCATCAAAGCAACATAAATAGAATCACCAGGTCTTCTTACGCCTCTTTCAGTGTATAGAAATCCTTTTAAACCATTCTTATTTGTTTCTCCTTGCGTTTCAAACTTACTTGTAGACAAACTTAATCCTTGTCTAACTTTTAAATAACCTCTTTGTTGCCCACTTTTTACAATCACTAAAAATGGCTTTCTCTTTGGAGTAACAGTTAACATTCCCTTCGAGTCAGTTGTACCTATACCAATAACTTGTTGTTGGTAATCCAATAATTCAACTTCAACGTGTGCTACAGGAGCTGCTGTTAATATATCGGCTACATAAACATGAAACTTCCGATCTGGACCAGCTTTTACAGTTATACCTAAATTACTAGCCAATATGTTTTTACTTACCTCACGATTACGGTAATAAGATGGTGTACAAGGATTTTCACGATCACTATAATTGTAACTATAACTGTTATAATAACCGTCATAATCTTCGTAATCATCGTAATAATACTCATCGTAATCATTCTCTTTTTTCGCTCCTTCCGACCAGTCTTCGAATTTGGAATTAACTTCCAGTTCCGTTAAGCTTTCATCACTTGCAGAAACTCCTTTACACGGATAATTACTTCCTTTATGATCAATCGCAATTGACACCCTATAAATAGCTCCAGGATCAACATTTACAAATTCACTTAAATCAATATTAAAATCATTCCATTCAGATAGATTTACATCCTTTAAGGATTTCAAATTCACTCTTTTTCGCAATACTTTTCTCGAAACTCTATGCAATTGATAAGTCCCTGAGAGGTTATTCACTTGTAAAAACTGACCAATATTATCGGTGAAAATCTTCGTTATCGTAACCACAACCGAATTTACATTTACAGCCTTAAAAGGGAAAAGTAACCCTTCGTTAGCAGTTGGTAATATATTCCCCTTCCCCAACAATTGTACTTCAGGTTTAATAGCAAAAAAGCTCAACGTATAGTTTTTACCTTTTGCCATTTTATAGCCCATCGTGTTTTTTAAACCACCTAAAACTTGTAATTCCTTATCTCCATTAATTCTTGATGATGGATATAGTTTTACCGAATTACCAATCACAACCGATTTAAGTTTTGCAATACCTTCCATTCTAAAAAATGAATTCAGTTTTTGTTTATTACTAACTGGATCCGAAAAGTTTAGTGTTATCGATTGCTCAATTCCGTTATCTACGTTTACATCTGTGATTTTAAAATCTCCCAATGCAGGAATTACAAACGACTTATTATCTTCTTTATCTATACCTAAAACCTTTCCTTTAAACTTAAAGTCGATTTTATATTCATCATCGCCTCTCTTACAATTCTCTAGGGTAAACTCGTATGAAACCTCGTTTAATTTCTTCCAATGAATTTGAGGTTTTTCAACACCTTCAATCTTTATTAATTTTTTTAAAGCACTTGTATCAATCACATCTGTAAAAACTACTTCACCTGCAATGTTCACTTTTTCATAAGTACTATTTTTATCAAACCCTTTTAAAAACACATTATAATCCATAATAAAAGTCTTAAAATCAAATCTAAATTCCTCAAATCCTTCAGGAACCTCTAAAATCGATTTCAAATCAAACGCCACATCGTATTTCACACCCGATTTAAACCATTCTTCTGGAGTAAACTCTATTGTGTATGGACCCGAATATTTTGCAACCCCATTTATAGATGGCGATAAATCAAATAAATCCTCAGGTAAAGCTTCACCCAATTTAAATTTCAAAGTGTCAATTGGTTTTGTTAATACAACTTTTATTGATTTCCCTTTTGAAACATCTCCTGAAGTAAAAGCACTCACATAAGTACTGAATTCGGGATTAATATAACTCTTCGTAGTTTCCTTTTGCTCCTTGCAAGCAATAAAAAATAATCCAGAAACAACAAATAATAGACTTAAAATTTTGGTTTTCATATCAATGGTTTTTAACACAATACAATATTACTTATTAGTTCTAAATAATCAACTTTAAAATGAGTGTTGTATGCCATTTACTTATTTTTCGTTAAGAATCCTTAATTATCCGCAAAATCGCAGCTCACAGAGCTTACGCATTCCGTAAAAACTAAAAAAAAAATCCCTACCGTAAAGACAAACACATGCGTTTACCTGCCACATAATAAAAACAATCCCCTAGCCCCCAAAATTCAACAGAAAATAAATATCTTTAACCCTTTACGCAACCGAATTTTGAAGAAGAAAATAGCTATACAAGGTATTGAGTCGTCCTTCCACGAAGAGGCGGCTTATAAATATTTCGGACAAGAAATTGAGACGATTGAGTGTTTATCGTTTCAAGACTTGTGTGACAGTCTAAAAAATGAAGAATCTGATTTTGCAGTAATGGCCATCGAAAACTCTATCGCTGGCTCACTGCTTCAAAACTACGGACTACTTCAAGAATTTAACTTTCGAATAATTGGTGAAGTATTTTTAAGAATCCGAATGAATTTGATGGCTTTGCCGGGAACGAAGATTGAAGATTTAAAAATCGCGCAATCCCACCCCATAGCTATTCGTCAGTGCAGTCAGTTTTTAAAAGGATTAGACGGCGTATTGCTAGAAGAAAAGGAAGACACAGCATTATGTGCTAAACAAATTGCTGATCAAAAAATTGAAAACGTTGCCGCAGTTGCAAGTGAATCTGCAGCCAAGATATTCGGATTAGAAATTTTAGCAAAAGGGATCGAAACAAATAAGCAAAACTTCACCCGGTTTTTAATACTAAGTCGTGTAGCAGATAAAAGTAATGCCGATAATAAAGCAACACTATTCTTTCAACTGCCACATGATCCAGGAGCGTTAGCCAAAATTTTAAACATTTTAGCAGCCTACTCCATCAATTTAACTAAAATTCAATCGGTTCCAATAGTTGGGAAACCATACGAATATAACTTCCATGTTGATATGGAATGGGAACTCTACAGCAGCTTTAAAAAAGCAATGCAAAAAGTAGAAGAGATTGCCGTGAACTTAGAAATTCTTGGTGAGTACAAAAAAGGAAAAGTAGATATTACAGCATAACAATGATTATTCAACCAGCAAACAGATTATCTGACGTTCAGGAATATTATTTCTCTAAGAAATTAAAGGAAATAAGACAGCTTAACGCAGATGGGAAAAACATCATAAACTTAGGAATTGGTAGTCCAGACCTTGCGCCTTCAGCCGAGACAGTTGAAGCATTAACAAGAACAGCACAGCAAGATAATACACATGGTTATCAATCTTATGTAGGAATCCCTGAATTCAGAGGAGCGTTAAGCACTTGGATGAATTTAACGTATGGAATTGATTTTAAAGCCGACGGTGAAATTTTACCCTTAATGGGATCTAAAGAAGGAATCATGCACATAAGCATGGCTTTTCTTAATCCAGGAGATAAAGTGCTCGTACCCAACCCAGGCTATCCAACCTACACTTCAGTTACCAATCTAGTTGATGCTGAAATTGAATTTTATGATTTGGATGAACATAAAGGCTGGAACGTTGATGTGGAAGCATTAAAGCAAAAGGATTTAAGTAAAGTTAAATTACTTTGGTTAAACTTCCCGCATATGCCAACAGGCGCTCAGGCTGATTTATCAGTTTTAAAGGAATTAATTGCTTTAGCTAAAAAGGAGAAATTCTTAATCGTAAACGATAACCCGTATAGTTTAATTCTTAACCCTAATCCGCAAAGCATCTTTAACATCGAAGGTGCAAAAGAGGTTTGTTTAGAATTAAACTCTTTAAGTAAATCACACAACATGGCTGGCTGGAGAATTGGTTGGCTAACTGGTCATAGTGATTATATCTCAACGGTACTTAGAGTAAAAAGCAATATGGATAGCGGTATGTTTTTAGGCTTGCAAAAAGCAGCTATAAAAGCATTATCCAATCCAATAAAATGGCACGAAGATCAAAACGAAATTTACGCCAATCGTAAAAAACTAATTGGAGAAATATTCGATTACTTAAACGTATCCTATGATCCCAATAGCGTTGGAATGTTTGTTTGGGGAAAAGTTCCAGATGAATTGGAAAATGTAGAACAATTAGTTGACGATATCTTATACAAAGCAGATGTTTTCATCACACCTGGTTTTATATTTGGAAGTAACGGATCACGATATATTCGTGCAAGTTTATGCGCCAACGAAACAAATATTCAAGTAGCATTAAAAAGAATAAAAGCAAACGTTTAACATGGTTGTAGCAGTTGTTGGTTTAGGTTTAATAGGAGGTTCTTTAGCGATAAGCTTGAAGCAAAGAGGTTTTGCATCCAAAATTATTGGAGTAGACAACAATCCTGACCACTGCTCTGAAGCATTATCCTTAAAAATCGTAGATGAAGTTTGCGATTTAAACAAAGCCTCTAAGTTCGCAAATGTAATCCTTTTAGCTATTCCTGTTGACGCCGGTAGAATTATTTTACCGTTGTTATTAGATCAAACAAGAAAAGGACAAGTTATTATAGACATGGGGTCTACCAAGGAAGGTATTTGCATCGCAGCCGATCAACATCCTAACCGAAAAAACTTTGTTGCCTCCCATCCTATTGCTGGAACAGAAAACGCAGGACCCTCTGCTGCATTTGATGGATTATACGATGATAAAATCACCATCATTTGCGATGAAGAAAAAAGCTTCCCTTCAGCAGTTGAAGTCTGTAAAAAACTATATGAAACATTAAAGATGCGTGTGCAGTTTATGGACTCTAAGGAACACGATCGGCACATTGCTTATGTTTCACATCTTTCACACATTACTTCCTTTGTTTTAGGACAAACAGTTTTGGAAATCGAAAAGGATGAAAAAAGTATTTTCAACATGGCAGGTTCCGGTTTTGCAAGCACAGTACGTTTGGCAAAATCCTCCCCAGATATGTGGGCTCCAATTTTCGAACAAAACCAGGAACATCTTTCCACAGCTTTAGACGCTTACATCAAAAACCTCCAAGACTTCAAACGAAAAATAGAAGCTGGAAGCAAAGGTGAACTTCGTGATTTAATGGGTAAAGTAAACGAGATCAGACGCGTTTTAAAAGGAATTTAAAAACAGTGCAATCCCATCTTCATTTCAATTCAAAAATTGAAATGAACAAATAATGATATTAATCGTTAAATTTAAAGAATGAAAATTCTTCTGACAGGTGCTTCTGGTTATATTGGAAAACGACTTTTGCCTATTTTAATAGACAATGGGCATGAAGTTGTTTGCTGTGTTAGAGATATTCAAAGATTCAACCCTCCAAAATCACTCAGATCAAAAATAACGATAATTGAAGTTGACTTGTTAGAAAAAAAGTCATTGGATAATATCCCAGAAGATATTGACGGAGCTTTTTATTTAGTGCACTCAATGACTGCTTCTTCAAATTATGTGTCATTAGAAAAAGAGTCTGCCATCAATTTCAGAAATGCTATTAATAAAACAAAGGCTGAGCACGTAGTTTATTTGAGTGGAATCATTAATAAGTCCGAACTATCCAAGCATTTGACTTCCAGAAAAAATGTAGAAAGAGAAATTAGTAAAGGGAGTTATAACTTCACAACTTTAAGAGCAGGTATTATTGTTGGTTCAGGAAGTGCATCTTTTGAAATCATGCGGGATTTAGTAGAAAAACTACCGCTAATGATAACTCCTAAATGGCTTAACACAAAATGCCAACCAATTGGGATAACGGATGTCATGCAAATACTTTCTAAAACATTATTAAATTCAAAAACATACAATAAAGATTTTGATATCGGTGGACCGGATATTTTAACATACAAGGAAATGCTTCTTAAGTTTGGACGAATGAGAAACTTAAAACGGTATATTTTCACGGTCCCAGTCATGACACCTAAACTCTCTTCTTACTGGCTATATTTTGTGACATCAATTTCATACAGACTTGCTATTGCTCTTGTAAATAGCATGAAAATAGAAGTTGTATGCCGTAATAATGATATTAATAAAATTCTCGACATAGAACCAATAAATTATATAACATCATTAGAAAGAACCTTTAATAAAATTGAAAGAGACGAAATAATCTCTAGCTGGAAAGATGCATTTATTAGTAGTAATTTTGATTTCAATCTCTCGGAATTTATAAATGTCCCTACAAACGGATGTTTTACCGACACTAAAGAAATGACTTTCTCAAATAGAGAGTCCTGCGTTAATAATATTTGGAAACTAGGAGGTAATAATGGTTGGTATTATGGAAATTGGTTGTGGAAGTTAAGAGGTTTTATAGATACAATTATAGGTGGAGTTGGTTTAAGGAGAGGTCGTACCTCAGAGAATTTAATCAATGTAGGAGATGCTTTAGATTTTTGGAGAGTTATTTACGTAGATAAGAAAGAAGGACGCTTAGTATTGTATGCTGAAATGAAATTACCTGGAGAAGCTTGGCTGGAGTTTAAAATAATTGAAAATAAATTAATTCAAAAAGCTACTTTTCGACCTTTAGGATTAAAAGGTCGACTTTATTGGTATTCAGTTCTTCCATTTCATTGGTTCATATTCAATGGAATGATTAAAAAATTAACAGAACACAAAAAAGATTAAGTTACTTAACACAAATAGACGAAATCGTTTTTAACGAATTATAATGTATTGAGTAAGCAAGACTTTATTTCATAAGCATTCTAAACTAAAATTTAGCCAATGCTAGTCTTCATCAATTTCAGCAAATATAACATCACTAAACGTAGGTTGCTTTTCAGAAATACTTCCTGCTCCCTTTCTATTTATTTTAAAGGTTACATCTTTTGTTGTTGTAAATAAAATAATCGACCAAAATGACTTTTCAAGATGAGATTTCACTACTTCTAAAGCTTGTTCTAGTGTAAGTTCATCTTCTTGATCTTCTGTTTCTTTAGATCGGTATCGTAATTTAAGTAAAACCTTGAATTCACCATCAGACTCAACTGGCCTCATGAAGATATTCCTTAGATCAGGCTTACCAATCGTTTTAGCCATCGTTAGCTTGGCAAATTGGCCTTCTTTAGCACTTTCCAACACTTGCTCCCAGAATTCAACAAAAACATCTTGATAAGACATAAATAAAAGATTAATTATAATAATTCTTCAAAAGTAATGATTCGATTGATATAACTCAATCAAAGTATTAAAAGGAATGAGGATTCTTTATTGAGCGTTATTCCTTTTGAGTTAATTAACCTTTATCTACTGCTAATTTATAAGTTGGATCTTCCATTATGTTTACATGAATTATTGCTTCAGCATTTTTCAGTAACACAATACAATCCTTACTCAAATGTCTTAAATGAACTTTTTTACCCAGCTTATGATAACGGTTCGTTACTACGTTTAATGCTTCTATGGCAGACATATCTGAAATTCGACTTTCTCTAAAGTCGATAATCACTTCTGATGGGTCATTTGCGACATCAAACTTTTCGGTAAAAACAGTTGTAGAAGCAAAAAACAATGGTCCGTAAATTTCGTAATGCTTTACTCCATCTTCATCAATATACTTCTTAGCTCTAATTCTTTTAGCGCTTTCCCAAGCAAAAAACAATGCTGATATAATAACTCCAATCAATACAGCTAATGCCAAATTGTGTAATAACACCGTTATTGCAGCAACAATGATTACTAGGAAAACATCATTCTTAGGCATTTTATTAAAGATTCTTAATGTTGCCCATTCAAAAGTACCAACTGCAACCATTATCATAACCCCCACTAAGGCTGCCATTGGAACTTCCTCGATGATAGGCGCCCCAAACAATACAATTGCAAGAATGGTTAATGAAGCTATAATCCCCGATAAACGTGCACGAGAACCTGCTGATAAGTTAACTAAGGTTTGTGCAATCATAGGACAACCTCCCATTCCAAAGAAAAAACCATTTAAAATATTTGAACTTCCTTGCGCAATACATTCTTTATTCCCCTCTCCTTTTGTTTCTGTTATTTCATCAACTAAATTCAACGTAAGCAAACCTTCGGTTAATCCTACTGCTGCCATTATCATAGAATATGGAGCAATTATCATTAATGCTTCCCAGGTTAATGGAATATTTGGAATATGGAATGGAGGAAAGCCACCACTTACCGATGCTATATCTTTTACTGTTTTGGTATCGATTTTTAAAAAGTAAACCAATATAAATACAACTATAATAGCCACTAATGAAGAGGGTACTGCTTTTGTTATTTTGGGCAG
>TARA_B110000091_G_scaffold72659_1_pt1 | contig 26195 bp, 20 predicted proteins | sample TARA_B110000091 | Tara Oceans TARA_B110000091 (sample SAMEA4397278) | marine metagenome | biome: Polar Biome; feature: [DCM] deep chlorophyll maximum layer (ENVO:01000326); material: water (ENVO:00002006), including particulate matter (ENVO:01000060) such as... | depth 35 m
TCCCGCGTCATCTATTAGTGCATCACAAAGCCAGCAATATGAGCGAAACTGTGGTTTATTAACCTGCGAAACTCGTGCACGCCCAACAAGCAGCGTAGGCGTACAGGTAAGTAACAATGATAAACGCAAAGAAGTGCACACCTTAATTGATATTAAAATGGGCAAAGGGATAAAACCAAGCGACAATAGTTTTAGCGCCCAAGACTTAATTGAAAACTTAAGCAAAAAGGCGAAAAAGTAAGCTTTTTTGGTAAAAGCGCTTGATATAAGCACTTAGCTTGTTTTAGCTAAGTGCTTTTTTCGTGGTAAAAATCCAGTAACCAGCATAGTGCCCACAATTACAAATAATGCGCCTAATAATGTATTTGGCCCAACTTGCTCATCTAAAATTAAATGCCCCCAAAAAATGCCAAATAGCGGAATTAAAAAAGTGACTGTTAACGCTGAGGTAGGGCCTATATCGTCGATTAATTTAAAAAATAAAATATAAGCAAGTGCAGTACACATTACTCCTAATACAAGTACACCTAGCATAACGTTGGTGCTTGGTATTTCACGCATTGGCATAAATAAGATAAGCGGTAATACCATAAAGCTTGAAGCCCACATTGAGCCATGGGCGTTATCGAATGGGGGCAGTTTAGGCGCGTTTTTAGTGTAATGCGATGCAATGGCATAGCAAAGTGATGCGCTTAATGCAGCTACTATGGCCAGAATTGATTGGTTATTTAACACAAAATGATTTTGCCCAACCAAAATAACTACGCCAATTAAACCCAGTAGTAAACCAATCACCATACTTTTATTGGGCTTTGTTTTTGTCCATAAAATTCCAACAACAACACCCCATATTGGTGTTGTAGAATTTAAAATTGAGAGTGTGGATGCGCTAATAGTTTGGGCTGCGTAAGCAAAAAATAAAAACGGCAGAGCAGAGTTAAACGCGCCTATTATAAAAAAGTGTTTTGTGTGCTCAGTAAACGCCAAGCGGCGTTTTAAGTACAGCGCCACAATAAAGAGGGTGAGTGCGGCAAAGCCAACTCTAAACTCAATTAATACCGCTGGGCCTAAGCTGTTAGCTGCCATTCGCATAAATAAAAATGACGCGCCCCAAATTGCAGCCAGAAAAAATAACCGAAGTAAACTTGCTAAGCTCATGATAGTATTTTAATTATACAAACAGGATTACACAATAACAGGCTTTGCAAAGAGTGTAAGCCAGATTCGGTACTCGCATATAAAAAATAATAAAGGACTAGTTATGTCTAAATGTATATCGGTTGCAGCAATTTTGGCTGTAGGTTTATTAGGTGGGTGTGGGTCGACCCCTGTTAGCCTATACAGCGACAATACAATGAAGAAAAAAGAATACAATGGTATTAATACCAATCCGCAATAATACTTAATCATTTTGCGGGGCTAAACGTGTCGCTACCTGCGTTAAAAAATTTTCATTTAGAACAACTAAATAGCGAATTTTTTGCCTAGCTATCAACAAGTTTCTCCATCCTCAAAATAGATTACTTAATTAAGCGAATTGGTATAAAGCGTATAAAAAGGGGCTGTACGAGCAAGCTTTTTATGATTTAAAAGAGCCGGCAGCACTTGGCTATAAAAGTGCACAATATACGTTGGCATTCATGTTTTTAAAAGGCCAATACTTGGAGCAGTCTACTAAACTCGGAATGGGCTGGCTAGGTGTTGCAAAAGAAGCGGGGGTTGAGAATTGGTCTGCGCAATACGATGCATTTTACAGTGCAGCGACTACGCAGCAAAAACAACAAATAGACGAAACAGTTGAGTTGTATATAACGCAATTTGGCGTTAAAGCACAAAATATGACCTGTCGGCGTTCAGCTTCGCCTAGGCGTACATTTGGTGAAGTTAAAATTGATTGCACTAAGCACGAAGGTAGCGTTACCGAGCACGACATACAAATAATAGAATAGAGTTATGACTTTTCTAGCTTCTTTTCAAAGTCGCTTTTAACTATTTCAAGTGCTTTAAGTACTTCTTCTGGAGCAACATCGTGTTGCTCTAGTATCATAATTAAATCTACTGCAAGTTTAATATGTGTAGGGGCCTGATCAAGTGGACTTGTCATTTAACTCTTTCTTTTTTGATATTTGGCTAATGGCAACATTTATTGCTGTTTGTACACGTTGTTCCATATGTATGCGTTCTGATTGCGGTAAATAAAACGCCATATCTACATCGTAGCGAATATATCGTGGCGGGAGCTGATTTAGTACCGTACAACAAAAGTCAGCCATTACATCTTCATCATATTTTTCATCAAGTTTAAGTTTGATAACTTCCTCGACTACAATCTTTTCGTAATAGTTGTGTATGTCTTCGTGTAATCGCATATTCCCACCGCTTTAAAATAATCCGTTTAACTGAGTCTATACTATGGCTTGCTATAAATCGATAGCGGCTTTAAATAGTTGTTTATGAACATTAATTAGTGAACTCAAATTACGCTGATAACCTCCGCCTAGGCCGCACATTAGTGGGATTTGGTGTTGCTTACAAAAGTTGAGAGTAAAAAAGTCGCGTTTATATACGCCATTAAGCGATACATCAAACAAGCCTAACTCGTCTTTTGTGTAAATATCAGCACCTGCATTATACAAAATAATATCGGGGTTATGAATACGCACGCAAAAATCGAGTGCTTGCTCTAATGTAGCAAGGTACTCAGCGTCGGTTGTTTTAGCGGGCAATGCAAAATCGTAGGTGGACTCTTGCTTATTACGAGGAAAATTTTGTTCACAATGAATTGAGCAGGTAATAATTTGGTCATGATTTTGAGTGATTTGTGCTGTGCCATCGCCTTGGTGTACGTCGCAATCAAAAATTAAAACAGTGTCGACTTGCTCTGTATTTATTAAATGTGCTGCTGCAATAGCTAGATCGTTAAAAATACAAAAACCGCTACCGTAATCACTGTATGCATGATGATAGCCACCACTTAAATTAGCCGAAAAACCATGTTTTAGCGCGTGTTCACTACTTTGGATGCTTGCACCAACTGATAGTAATGTGCGCTCTACCAATTCATTTGAATAAGGGAAGCCCATTTTTTTTATGGCTTTATTGCTAAGAGTCCCATTTAAAAAGTCATCTATATAACGTTGGCTATGACATAGCGAAAGTTGAGATTTGGTTGCTTTTTTAGGCTCTTGAAAGTGAATAGCCGAAACACCTAGGTTTTCTATTTCGGTTTTGAGTAACTTATACTTTTGAATAGGGAATCGATGACGTTCTGGGAGTATAAGGTCTGAATACAATGGATGATAATAAAGCTGCATAGTAAAGTGCGCCTTAACGCAGCTGCTGTTTTTCTACTTGTTGAATTTTATCTTCGGTGGCAGAAATTGCTTTTCTGCAGCGGCCTAATCGAGCGTGTGTGCTTAATATTTCAAGGTTAAGCTTTTGTGCTTTAGCAGGCGAGGCTTTATCCATTTGCATTTTTCGCTCTTCAATCATGAGCACTAAACGGCGTTCAAACTCATGGTTTTGTTTTAATTCGTCGTAAAGCTCATGGGATGATTGCATTATTTTTTGCACAGCTTGCTTATAAACGGTTTGCTTAGGGCGTGGTTTATAATGGCTTTTGTTTTCTTTAACCCAAATAGGCGTTGATTTAATAACATTGAATACAGCTTGTATTTGAGCTGCAATACGTTCAAGCGCGTAGGTATAAGCATGGCGATGCTCGCTTGGCGGTAACCTTGAAACTTCGTCTTCTATTTCTATTACGTAATCGACTAGGTTCATGCTTTTGGTACTAAAAACTGCGCGGTCAAACAAGCTAGGTTGTGCTTGCATGTAACGATTTTTAGAAAAAAGTTTAGCTTTATCAAATTGCTCAGCTTGTTGTTTTAGCGTTGCAACTTGTTGGCGTAGTTTATCTAAAGCCATTGAATGCATATTAAAAGTAAGCCTCGTAAATTAGTTTTAATGCTAAAAGTATAACCATAGTATTAAATACTGGGCGAATAAATTTGCTACCAAAACGTATTGCTGAATGCGCCCCAAACCATGCGCCTAGCATAATAAAAAAGCCCATTGTTATGCCAAGTAAAAAGTTTACATGGCCGAGTGCAACAAAGGTAATTAAAGATATAAAGTTAGACACAAAATTCATTGAACGCGCTAAACCACAGTTGAGTAGCAGGTTCATTTTGTAAAGCATGCCATTAGAAGCAGTCCAAAATGTACCCGTACCTGGGCCTGCTAAACCATCAAAAAAGCCTAATGCTAAACCTTGTAGCCATTGTTTTATTTTCATCGCTTTGTTTAGTTTAGGAAGTTCATCGCCTTCGGTGGTGCTTAAATTACCAAATAAGCTATAGCCAGCAACTAAAATAATAATAATGGGGAGTAGTTTGTTTAAAAAATCGATACTTAAATGATCAACAATAATAGTACCTATCAATGCACCTATTGCGGTTGCAATAATGGAGGCTGCCCAAAACTTAGGACTAAATAAGTTCTTTTTATAGTATGTATAGCTTGCCGTTAACGAGCCAAAGCTAGCCGCTAATTTATTGGTGCCTAATGTTAAATGTGGAGGTAAGCCAGCAGTTAATAAAGCGGGTACAGTTAACATGCCACCGCCACCGGCGATAGCGTCTATAAAACCTGCGGCAAGTGCAACAGCACATAAAACAGCCCAGGTTGTTGGATCGAGTGCGAGTTCAAACATTAATAATCTATTTGTCTTTTAAAAGGTGGTAGGGTGTCGAGCATGGCTTTACCGTATCGCTTAGTAACTAAGCGCCTATCGAGAATAGTAATACAGCCTTCATCACTCTCTTTTCGCAGCAGTCTACCACAGCTTTGTACCAATTTCTTTGCGGCATCTGGCACGGTAATCGTTAAAAACGGGTTACCACCTTTGCTTTGTACAAATTCTGCTTGCGCTTCTTCTATTGGCGAAGTAGGTACAGCAAACGGAATTTTAGTAATTATTAGGTTCTCTAAATATTTACCTGGTAAATCAAGACCTTCCGAAAGGCTCTGGGTTCCAAATAAAATACTGCCTTTGCCTTCGTCTACATTTTTAGTGTGTAATTTAAGCAATGCTTCTCGCGACATCTCACCTTGTACTAATAAGTTAAAACCTTTTGTTCTAAGAAACTTTGTTACGTGGTCCATTTGCCAGTAAGAAGCGAATAGTACAAGGTTCGCTTTTTTATCATTTAGGTACTCTGGTAAAGTTTTAGCTAGGTGATCACTAAAGTCTTTATCGGTAGGTTCTACTTTAGATACCGGAATACGTAAAGTGGCTTGTTTTGGGTAATCAAAAGGAGAAGGTACTTTAATAAATTTAACGCCTTCTTCTTTAGCAAGTCCTGTTTCGTAAGCAAAGTGATCAAACGAGCCCAGTGCACTTAATGTCGCAGAGCACAAAACAGCGCCCGCGCATTCTCGCCACAATTTATCTTTTAGGTAATAACCGACCTCGATAGGGCAGTCGCTTAATAAGTGGTCGTGATGGCTTTTATATTCAAGACGTTTTATCCACCGTGCATGGGGAGCACCTTCGCCTTTTTTTGCGTAACTAGACCATAGTTTGTTTAGTTGCTCTAAGCGGTTTATGTATTGACCGCTTTCGCCTAGTATTGGGTCGGCAACGTAAGGTTTTATGTCGCCGTCGCTTACATCTTGGGTAAGGGTGTCGTGCATTTTGTTTAAACAGCGCAGCGCATCTTGCGTGGCTTCGCTTATGTCTTTTGCTTTACTGTGCAGCGATTGTGGAATTTCACCGTGCTCAAAGCGATAAGTATCGTCTTTCGAATATTCAAAGTCGGCATTATCAAGGATATCGCGAACTACTTTTAAATCTTTATTCGCGTCATTAATGCTGTCGCAAAGTTTAAAGTTTTGGCCAATGGCTCTTTGCCCCACTAAAACCTTTGCCATTTTTCCGCTAAACTTGGTGAGCTTATCAAGCCATTCTATTGTACCTTTAATTGTTGCTGCGGCCGATGAAAAGTCGCGTGTTATATGTGCTAAATGGTGCGCTTCATCAATTACATAAATGGTGTTGTCGGGCTCTGGTAAAATTTTACCACCGCCTAGGTCTAAATCGGCAAGTAATAAAGAGTGATTAATTACCAGTACGTCCATTTGCATTAATTGATTACGAGCAAGCTGAAACGGACATGTTTGATGGGCCTTCATTTGGCGTTGGCATGAATGTTTATCGCACGCTATTAAGTTCCACACTCTATCGGGTACGGTATCGGCCCAACTATCTCTATCGCCTTGCCATTTTTTATTCACATATGCGTTATATAGCTCATTCAAACACTTGGTTTCCATTGCGCTCAATGGTGAAGTAAGCGTTGGCATAAAGTCCATTTGTGTTTGGCTATCGCCGTTTACAGCATTATGTAATTTGTGAGCGCAAATATAACGATGGCGACCTTTTACCAAATCAAATTTAAAGTCGAGGCCTGAATGCTTTTTAAAAAATGGGAGCTCTTTTGCTATTAATTGTTCTTGCAGTGCAACGGTTGCGGTAGAAATAACTAGCTTCTTTTTTTGCGCTAAGGCAAGAGGCAACGCGCCTAAACAATAGGCAAGAGACTTACCGGTACCGGTGCCTGCTTCAATTACGCAAATGCGCTGCTTTTTATGGTATTCGCCAGCGAGTGTTTTTGCTATTTCGGCTACAAGATAATTTTGACTGCTACGAGGGCGATAATCTTTTAGGTTACTAGCCACATGCTGGTGTACTTGCCTAATTGTTTTTTTTAGTGAGTCAGAAAGCATGGGATGATTTACCTAAAGTATGTATATAATTACAGTGCTATGGATTTTAGAGTTATAAGAGTGTAACTACAAGCAGCTTGTTTACTAATTTAGCCTATTAAGCAGTGGCGTTAGATGATTTGCATATTTTTTCCAGTCAGTCAGCGCTTCTTTGTAAATTGGCTTACGTACTTGTTCTGAACTGGGAGTTAAAACAGGGCGTTGGTTATTATAAAACTCATAACACGCTTGCTCTACTACTAAATTGCAATGTTCAAATAAATCATTAACCGTTTCAGTGAAGTTGTTTATTAAGCTTTCATAATTAATTGTATATATTTCGTCAGGATATACGCTATGCCAATGTGTCATCAGCTTATAATATTCATTCATGTAGTGAGCTAAATCTTCCTGATCGTAGCTATAACTATGGCCTTGTGAAAATGAGTGCTTATAAAGGCTCCATGCAGTCGCTTTTTTATCTCGTTGTACATCGATTATTTTTGCATTAGGGAATAAAGTTTTGATAAGAGCAATATGTTGAAAGTTGACTGGTTGTTTATCAATAAAGTAAGGCTTGTTATTGCGAAAAGGTTCAATGAATTTTAAGTAGCGTTTGGCTAATGTTGCCAAGTGCTCTTGAGTCAAACTATTTAGCTTATAAGGTACGTTGCTTTTTATCTGAAGGTTTTCTAACTCTACTGCAATAGAATTGATTTCTGATAATTCATAGCTAGCGTCAACATGGCTATGCGATGCCAGTATTTGCTCAATAAGTGTAGAGCCACTTCTAGGCAAGCTTACAATAAATATCAGCTGGACTTCATTTTCGGTTGAGGAATGTACTGTATTGGCTACTTTTTTGGTTAGGTATTTTTTACAGCGCTCATTAAAGTCATTAGTAATGTAAGGGCTAAGTGACTTTTGTAAATCGTTACTTATTCTTAGCTGCAAAAAGGCATCTTCGTATCTGCTATGTTGTTCATATGCTTTAGCTAAAGCAAAGTGAAGTTGTGCTCTATTTAATTTATTTGAGTCTATTGTTATCTGCTGTTCTAAATTAGCTATATTGAGCTGAGTGAAAGTATATGTTTTTAAGTTTGCTAAGTTCCAATAGGCTTCGCCGATATGGGGAGCTAGTTTTATTGTTTTGCAATAGTACGCAATAGCACTTTGGTTATTGCCAATTATCTTTTCTATGTTTCCAAGTCTTAAATTGCAATATGCGGGGTAATAATTTTTATTTAACAAAGATTGGTAATTTAGAGATGCATTTTTGAAGTCCATCATTTTTACATAGGCAGCAGCGAGTAGACTTTGGGATTGTGGTAGTAAAGTAACTAATTTGGTCGACCTATTATAAAAAGAGATTAGCTCTAAATATTGCTTTGTATTAAATAATGCTTCAATGTGCGCATCATAAGCGGCTGATTTTGTGCTATTTATATTTATATTATGAGAAGTAATAGCCAAATACGTTTTTAAGTCGTTTGCCTGAAAAGCTATTTTACTTAATAACACTAAAACACGGTATTCATTCGCTACAAGCTTGAGTAACTCATGGGCAATGTTTTCTGCTGGTTTTAATTCTTTGTTTAATAGATGCTGATTCGCTTTATCTAAACGTTGGTTAAACCAAGCAATCATCTCATATTGTTTAATGGCTTGTTGGTATTGCTCTTGCTCTTTTAACTGTCGATGTACTTGGGCTAATACTTGCCAAGCTTGATGGTGCTCTGGTGCAGTTTGAATTAAAGATAATATTATTTTTTTGGCTTGTTGAAGCTTGTTTTGTTGAAGGAGATTATTAGCGTGTTGGATAATTTCAGAAGGGCTCATTGAATGCTCATATTATTTTTTCTTAAGACTAACTTAGAAAGAAATAAAATATAACCTGCTTTACAAATTTTATTTTTGTCGTTTTTTATTACAAGGCTTATTTCATTAATGCACTTAGACTCGGGGTTTATTCTCTCTACAGAAACAGTTGATTCACCTTTGGGCGTAAGTTTTGTTATTTGGCTTTTAACTGAAAAAGGGCCATTAAAAGCAATTAGCTTACCAGAGTCAGTTGTTTTTTTTATCAAGTTAAAGGATAAAGCGACGGTAGAAAAAGTACTGCGGCTCTCAGATGTTTCTTTTGAAATTGTCCCTGTAGAATTAAAAGATTTTCAGCAGGGGACTGTGGCTGGTTGCTACTTTAAATCACTTAAACATTACTACAATGCGTTAAAAGCTCTAAGCGCAGAGGGCATTGTGACATACGAAGATGACATACGCCCTATAGATCGCTTTTTAATGGAGCGATTTATTAAAGGCTCCACATGGGTGAGAGGAGATATTACACAAAAAGACGGATATAGGCTGTTAACCAATTGCCAATTTAAAAATAACCCAGATGTAAATCCTAAGTTTAAAACAGTTTCTTTAGACATCGAGTGCAATGGAGAAGGGGTATTATTTTCCATTGGTTTGGTCGGTCATGGCATTGATTGTGTATTAATGATTGGCAGTCCTATTAAATATAGTGATGCAATTGAAATAATATGGTGTGTTGATGAAATCGATCTTTTACAAAAATTACAGCACTTTATAGCAAAAACAGATCCAGATCTTATTATTGGTTGGAACGTCATTGAGTTTGATTTTTCTGTTCTTCACTCCAGAGCTGAAACTCTAGGTATAGAATTGCGTCTTGGACGTAATAACGAAAAAATAAAATTACGAGTAGGCCATTATACTCGATTAACTATACCAGGAAGAGTTGTTATAGACGGTATAGACACGTTAAAAAATGCGACCTACCACTATGATAGCTTTAGCCTGTCAAATGTAGCTGCTAAGGAGCTTGGTGAGAAAAAGTTCATCAGTTCAAGTGACCAGCTAGCAGAAATTGAACGCCAATTTAATGATAATAAGTTATCCCTTGCGAAATACAATAGACAAGATTGCGTACTGGTTCTACGTATTTTTAACAAATTAAATTTACTTGATTTTGCTGTTGTTAGGAGTCAATTAACGGGGCTTGAACTTCATAGAATGGGCGGTTCAGTCGCTTCATTTGTTAACCTTTATCTGCCCTTACTTCACCGAAGTGGTTATGTTGCACCTAATTTAGGAGATCATGGCTTAAGTTTTGATAGTCCTGGAGGGTATGTAATGTCTTCAAAACCGGGGTTTTATAAAAATGTACTTGTACTCGACTTTAAAAGCTTATATCCATCAATTATGCGTACTTTTTGTATAGACCCTCTTGGTTTAATTGAGGGGTTGCTCAATCCAAAAGATGCAATTCCAGGATATAATAATGCACTTTTTTCAAGACATAAAAATCATTTACCAGCCCTTATAAAAACTCTATCAATAACAAGACAAGAAGCAAAAGATAGCCAAAAACCTATGTTATCGCAGGCTATAAAAATTATTATGAATAGCTTATATGGAGTGCTTGGTTCTCGGGGGTGTCGCTTTTACGATCCACGTCTTTCAAGTTCAATCACACTACGTGGGCACGATATAATGCAAACCACAAAAAAATGGATAGAGGAGTGTGGGTACAATGTAATTTATGGCGATACAGATTCAATATTCATTACTTTGGATGACGGTTTGAATACGCTTCAATGCGATGAAATTGGTAAACAATTAGCTATTAATATCAATCAACAGTGGGTACAAGAAATTAGTCAGAAGCACGACTTAGAGAGCTTTTTGGAGATTGAATTTGAAACCTTATACAGTCCTTTTTTTATGCCTACAATTAGGGGGAAAACGATGGGCTCTAAAAAACGATATGTAGGTCAAAAAATTAATAAAAATCACAATGAGCTAGTATTTAAAGGTGTTGAAGCAGTTCGAAGTGATTGGACTGAGTTCGCTCAAGAGTTTCAAGTAGAGTTGTTTGAAGCTTTGTTCAGTAGTGACTATAAAATAAGCCTTTTAGAGGAGTTAGTTAATTCTTACTCTAGGCGTTTACAAAATGGAGAATTTGACGATAAATTAATTTATAGAAAAAGGTTAGGACAAAATTTAACTGAATATAAAAAGAATATTCCACCACATGTCCAAGCAGTTAAAAAATATAAAGCCCAGAACCCAAACTTTGAGGTGAAACGAGGGCAAATTATAGAGTATGTTTACACATTTGATGGACCAGAGCTCAGTGATACAAATAAAAGACTGAATTATCCTTTGTATATAAAAAAACAATTAGACCCAATAGCCGAAATGATTTTTAGTGCTATGGAAGTGACGCTATCAAAGAGCTCTCAAACCTCTCTCTTTTAAGTTACCGTGAGCTAAAAGTTAACCTTTGTGAATTCAATCCCCCCTTTTCTATAATTTCCCTTAATGCAGTAATGGCGCTATTTAATAATACCAATGTAAATTTTTTGATTTTAAAATTGTAATGCTTTAGCTTTGAAAGTGTTGGTAATTAACAATAAGTTAATTTTATGTTGACCACGTTGTGTTGCTGGTATTATCATAACGTATGATTACCATTTATTAACAAATGGTAATCAAGCAAAAAATATAAAAAATATAAAGTATTCTGGGAGAATCAAATGTTAAATAATAAAGTTTCAAAAGCAGTTCGCTTAGCGATAGCTTTCGGTACAGCTTCAACAGCTGCTTTTTCAGCAAGTTCGTTTGCTGCTGATGAAGAAAAAGTTGATAAGGTTGAACGAATTGAAGTTACTGGTTCACGTATCAAACGTACAGATATGGAAACAGCTAGCCCAGTGCAAGTAACAACTGCTGAAGAAATTGCTGTTGCAGGTTTTACTCGTGTTGAAGACATGATGAATAGCTTACCGCAACTAGAAGCGTCTAATACTTCTTTCCAATCAAATGGTGCTTCGGGAACTGCAACTCTTGATTTACGTGGTATGGGTCCTCAGCGTACTCTTGTTCTTGTAAACGGTCGTCGTATGCAAGCTGGTGGTATTTACACACAATCAGCGGATATTAACCAAATTCCTGCCGCGCTAATTAAACGCGTAGATGTAATGACTGGTGGTGGTTCATCTACTTACGGTGCAGACGCTGTTGCTGGTGTTGTAAACTTTGTAATGAACGATCAGTTTGAGGGTTTTGAAGTTAATGTAGGTACAACTGCTTACCAACATAATAACGATAATGAATACATGCAAGGCCTAATGGATGATGCTGGCTTTGAATATGAAGAAGGTAATACGGGTCTTGATGGCGCGTCATTTGATTTTGCAGCGACTCTAGGTGGTGCATTTGATAGTGGTAGGGGTCATGCAGTAGCTTACTTTACTTACAACAGACAAAATGAATTACGCCAAGGTGCACGTGATTACTCATCTTGTGCTCTAAATGCTGCTGGTACAGCTTGTGGTGGTTCAGGTAATGCTGTTAACCCTAACTTTTATATCTCAGCTCCTAACGCTGACGGTGTTGTAGACTTTGGTGAAGGCCAGTACGAATACTGGACTCTAGGTCAAGATAGCAGCTTTATTCCTTCAGTTGGTAATACATATAACTACGCGCCAATTAACCACTTTATGCGTCCTGATGAACGTCATACATTAGGTATGTTTGCTAACTACGAAATCAATGATAGCTTCCGTCCGTTCATGGAAGCAATGTTTATGCGTAACCGCACTACAGCGCAGATTGCTGAGTCTGGTACGTTCTTTAATGATAATTACTCAATTGATTTTGATAGCCCATTATTAAATGATACACAACGTGCACAACTAACTGAGCGCTTTGGATTGACTTCTGGTGATCAGTTTGCAACTTATATTGGTAAGCGTAACGTTGAAGGTGGCCCTCGTGCAGACAGCCTTGAACATAACTCTTTCCGTTTAGTGTTAGGTAGTAAAGGCGAAATTAACGACCTTTGGTCTTACGAAGCATTTGCTCAATACGGTTCAACTTCATCTTCTTCAGCATATGAAAATGATTTCTTTGGTCCGCGTATAATCACCGCTTTATCAGCAAATGGTGAAGATTGTAGCGCGACTTCTGGTTGTATTCCGTACGATGTTTTTCAGTTTGATGGTGTAACAGAAGAAGCTGCACAGTCACTTACTGGTACGGCAATCTTGAACGGTGTTACTGAGCAATTGATTGTAAGTGGTTTTGTTACTGGCGAATTCGATTTCTCACTTCCATCTTCAGAGTACCCAGTTGCTGCAGTATTTGGTGCAGAGTATCGTGAAGAAACATTCAGTAGAACAGCTGATGAAGTATATGCACAAGGTCTATTACTAGGCCAAGGTGGTACTACTAAGAGTTTAAATGGTGGTTATCAAGTACGTGAAGTGTTTGGTGAGCTTAGCCTGCCAATCGTTGAAGATTTACCGTTAGTTGAAAGTTTACTTGTTGAATTAGGCTACCGTTGGTCAGATTATAGCACTTCAGGTGCTGAGCCGACTTATAAAGTGGCAATGAACTGGGATGTAACAGGCGATTGGAAAATTCGTTCAAGCTACAACCGTGCAGTTCGTGCAGCAAACAATGGTGAGCTATTCGCTCAACAAAGCACTGGTTTATGGGCCGGTACTGATCCATGTGCTGGTACACCAAGCCTAACAGCTGCTGAGTGTGCAAATACAGGTGTTTCTGCAAGTCAGTACGGCAATGTAGGTAAGAGCCCAGCGGATCAATATAATGCTCTGTTTGGTGGTAACCCAGATTTATCTCCAGAAATCGCTGATACTATTACTTTAGGTGTTGTTGGTAACCCATTTGAAAACTTCAACTTCTCAATCGATTACTGGGATATTGAACTTGAAGACGCGATTGGTAATATTGACCCAGAAATTCTAGTTACACAATGTGGTAAAAGCGGCGCGGCTGTATTTTGTGATAACGTAGACCGTACACCTGGTAGTGGTAGCCTTTGGATAGGTTCTGGCCAAGTTGTTGCTACAAATACTAACTTAGGTAATATCCATTACGAAGGTATCGATTTAAGCGCAAACTACGATATGGAAATTGCTGAAGGTACATTAAAAACTAGTATCATTGGTACCTACATGTTAACTAAGGAATTTGATAATATTCCTGGTGTAAGTGAAGTATATGACTGTGTTGACTCATTAGATAACGGTTGTTTCCCTCAACCAGAATGGCGTCATGTTGTATCTGCTAGCTACGACACGGGCAGCTGGTGGAGAGCTACTGCTAAATGGCGTTTCTTCAGCGGTGTAAACGATTACACTGGTGCTGATACATTAGTACAAGACGACGGTATTAGCTCACAAAGCTATATTGACCTTAAAGGTACATTTACTATTAATGATTACACGTCTTTATTAGTAGGTGTTAACAACGTTATGGATAAAGAGGCACCTCTAGTTGGTGGTTCATTATCAACAAACGCAAATGCTATTGCTGGTTACTACGATTCGTTAGGTCGTTACTTCCATGCGAGCCTTTCATTAAAATTCTAATTTGAATTAATTAATGTATATTAAGCGAGCTTAGGCTCGCTTTTTTTATGGGGAAAAAATGAAATCGGTAAAAGAAAGTTTACTGTTTGCAATACAGCAATTGAATAGTGGAAAGATTGTGGCAGGAAAAGCAACCCTAGAAGGTTTATGCGACAACCCTGAAGTTAATGAGCAAGCTTTAGCTGTATTGTTTAAAGTAGCTATGAATGAAGGAGATTTACTAAAAAGTAAGGAAGTTTGTAGAAGACTCATTTCAATAGTCCCCAAAAAATTCGATTATGTAAATACTCTTTGTCAGTTATATGCCGCCAGTAATGAATTCTCTTTAGCAATAGACTTACTTAAAAAATACACTGAAATAGTACCGGATAGCGCAATGTCGTATTTTCAATTGGGTGAAATGGCAAAAAAAGATGGCAATGGTATTCTTGCAAGTACATCTTTCTTAGCAGCTATCGAGCTTGGTTACCACGACATATATACCGCTTATGTGGAGTTAGCATCCGTCTACTCTGAGCTTTTAATTGATTATGGGACTGCGACTAATTATTTACAGCAGGCAATTACAGTTGAACCAAATAAAATTAATGCCTATTTTAATCTTGCTAATATATATGAGCAGCTTGGTGATAAGCAAAACTGTTTAAAGAGCTTTAATCAGGTATTAAAGATAAATCCTTTATATGGTCTGGCGCATGCGAGAATTGCTGATATACAAACATTTAATAAAAAAGAAGCGTTAGAATACGAACTAAAAAGCCTATCTATTTTAGAAGCTACAGAAGATGATGTATTAAAAGCTGATATGTATTATGCGCTTGGGAAAGCCTTTGACGATAGCAAAGATTATGAAAAATCATGGTCTTATTATACTAAAGCCAATAGTTTTAATCGAAAATATATCCCGCAATACAACAGGGTTGATATCGAACATCAAGTAAGTAACACACTAGCAAGAGAGCTTAGTAACGTAAAAAGTAAGACTGGCGATATTTTTCCAATTATTATTTGTGGCATGTTTAGGTCTGGTTCAACCTTAATAGAACAAATAATTTGCACTTCTGAGGTGATTAGCAATGGAGGAGAGATTGATTACTTGCATAAGCAACTATTCAATCTAATTGATAAGCCTAAAGTGCTGTCAAGCACGGTTAACTCAACATTATTTCAGCAAGGTTATGAGAAAGAATTAAAGTTAAGAGCGGGAAAAAGTAGTCTTGTTACTGATAAACGGCCTGAGAACTACTTATACATTGATATAATTAAAATGATGTACCCTGAAGCAAAAGTTATTTGGACACAGCGCGATATTAGAGATAACAGTTTATCAGCTTACTTTCAACATTTAGGCCCAAGTTTGAATTATGCGACCGCACTGAATGATACAGTGCACTATCATAAAGCGCAGCAGCGTGTTAAAGCACATTGGCTAAAAAAGTATCCTAATGATATTTTTACAGTCAATTATGATGAACTTGTTTCAAAGCCCGAGGGGGTATTATTGCCTCTGTTCGAATTTTTAGGCGTAAAATATCAAGGTGAAAGCGGTTTATTTCATCAACAAAAAAATATTGTAAGTACTGCTAGTGTTTGGCAGGTGAGAAAGCCTCTTTATACATCTTCATCGGGAAGATATAAAAATTTCAGTAGATATATTAAAGAAAGCTTATCTATTTCTGATTTTGAAGAGTTTAATAATGTATTAGATTAATCACTGAGAGTATTCAGCACTCAATAGAGCGCTGAATACAATTTAATTATTTAGTGGGTAAGTCTTTTATTTTAACACTACTACTATTGATTTTTTTCTTGAGACGAAGCTGATTAATTTTGTCTAATACTGCAGGTGAAAAGCGAGATTGAGAGCTAACTTTAGAGGATAACATATCGCTTAGGAAGCTAAGATTCATAGCGCCTGCACCAGGCACGTTACTATTGCCTACTACAGCATTTAGTAAGGCCGCTTTGTTGGTGGCATTACCCTCACCAAATGAGCGCTCAGTGCCGTATATGTCGGTTACATTCCAGTCCTCAATAGCTAGAATTAATTCTTCCGAATCTTCTACTTGTGAGTTAATAGAAGAATCAGAATAGTTTAAAATATGCTTTAGTAGATCGTTCTCAAAGTCAGGAAATAAAATTTTTGCTTGATCATAAAAAATAGAAACGTTTAGACGATTTCTTTTAACTTGAACGCCTCGGTTGGAGTTTACAAACTCTTCAGCATTACCTGAAAGTTGTTTATATACCTTATCAGCTGTGTAAGCTTCGTTACGTAAATTCGGACTTCCGATTATCCCTTGATAGAAGCCATACATTACTATTTTCTTATTCCCAAATTTCTTAAAAACGATATCATGTTGAATATTATTAAGTGACAAGGTATGGCCTGAAACATTTATAAATTTATCGTTTAGTATTGAGCTTTCACCTTCGAGTAATTTTTTTGCATTTCGAACTGGGTAATGTTCAATTAACTTTTCAATAATGGCTGTATTATATAAGTTTAGCCAATAAGCTAATTGCTCATCTAAGGTTAATGCGTTTAAAGGGACTTCTTCAGGTACTTTTTCTAGGCTTTGGCGAATTACTTTAAAACCTAGCTTAATATCCGATTTTACAACTTCTTCGAAATAAAAGCGGTTAGCCTCTAAAGCCGTATCTCTGTCTCTATTAGACCGTAACCTTGTGCCATTACCTACTATTGGTTTTAGAATAGTCCTATCAGATAAGCCCATGTCAATAACGGTTAACTCTAGAAGTTGGTCTAGGTCTTCATAAGATATGCTTATATCCCTATTTAAGCCAAAATCTGAAAACTCTTCGGGTAAAGAGAATTCTTCAGCTTTCACTGGAATAAAAACAATAGCGATTATAAGTAGCAAGCATTTTATCATGATCAATCCTTTGTTTTTGTTTATTTTTATAGCACTAGTTTGAATTTCAATCAACTAGATTAACCAATTGGCATAATATCGCTAGGTATTGTTAAGCGAGGTCTATCGCTTTTAAGCTCATTTGTGCCATGCCAAATATAGCTAGGAAAAATGATAATTTGTCCACTTTCAGGGCATATCTCGCGATCTATTGATTCTCTTTTTCCTAGATCAAGACATGTTTCTCCTAACTTTAACCAGCCATTTTTAAGTGGATCATTTTTACTCATTTCATCAGGTATAGAAATATAGCTGGGTGCTGACAACCAACCGTGAGGATGAATATGATTGGCATGATATCCTCCATTTTCTAGTTTTACTGACCAGCTGCCTTTGGCAGTAAAGTTTAGGCTATTTCTTGCCGTTAATGGGTGCATACTATCTGCTGGTAAATCATTTAAGTAAGTAGATATACATGACTCCATTGACTGCTTAAATAATGAGAGTAACGTATTTGAGCGATAGAGTAAGTGTCCTTCAGTTTGACTTCCTCTTCTAACACTTTGGTCAAGCGGGTCTTGTTCTTTAGTGTGTAGAGTAAGTAATAGTTCCTTGAGTTCCTTCCCAAAAGAGTCAAACGACTTGTAGCCTTTAGGCGTAGGTAGAGCCATTGTTTTAACAAACATATCGTAATTAGTTAACCAATGATATTTATCGTCTTTAGCTAAGCGCCAAGCTGTGGATAAATAAGCCCAGATTTCTTGATTAAAAGGGTTGTGTTTAACTGCAGTGTTTAAGTGCAATATTGCTTTTTTATATTCAAAATTTTCAATACAGTAGTTTGCCAAATCTACACTATATCTTGCTGATTGGGGAGCCTGTGATACAAGCTCATCTAATATAATGAATGCTTTATCACTTTGCCCATGCTTACCTAAAATGATGCCATGAGCATGTTTTATGTCTAAGTTATCAGGGAAGAGCCTAATTGCTTGTGAAGATACATCAAGGGCTTGATTAAAATCTTTAAAATGTAAAAGCTGAGCTAGTTGTGATTGAACTAGTTGTGGGTTTTTAGCATGATTTAAGAATGTACTATTGTAGGAGCTCATAAGGGCTGATTTGTTTGCACGATCCCAGTATAATTTATTTAAACACTCATGCGCAGGTATATAGTTAGGAGCCTGTTCAAGACATCGTTTTAAATACTGCTCTGAGAGCTCAAACTTTAGTAAATCATAGTAAGTACAGCCAATCAAAAAGTTAACCTCGGGGCTATACTTGTTCTGCTTATCGCTTAGCATTAAAAATATATCTAAAGCATTGTCAAATTTACCCATATTGCGAAAATTACAAGCACGTTTATATTTAAATAAAAATTGATTTTTTAAATCGGCAGGTAAAGACAGATAATAGCTTTCAACTAATTCTAAGTCACCCAAACGTTCTAGTAATTCAAGCTTTAACCAGTGATATCTCTCTTTTAAGGTTTCATCAGATACGGTTTTAGAAAGTTCCTTTTTTGCTTGTAACAACTGGTTGGTTTTGATCAAGCTTTCTATAAAATTCAGAGATACCTTTTTGCTTAATGCCAAATATCTTGTGTTTTTTAAAAAGTTTAAACATAACGAATGTTTAGCAGTTCTGCACAGCAAGTTTGTATAGTTTTCAATTAGAGGGAGGGATGAAGGAAACTTATTTACTGCGTAAGAATATGTTTGTTCGGCATTTTCATTTTGGTTAAGTGCGCTATATGTAGCGGCAAGTAAAATATACCAATCAACAGTTTTAATATCACATTTGTTTAAAAAAAGAATAGCTTGGTTATATTGGCGTGAATTATAAGCAGCGAGCGCAGAGTTAAGAAAGTTAGACATAAAACACCCTATTTTTCGTACCATGTTAACAGGGTGTTTTTTAAAGTTAAATAATAAAATTTATTAAAGGTCTTTTATTTTTACAGAGCCACTATTATCAGTTTCTTTTAGCTTGAGAGCTCTAATTTTTTCGAGCATTTCTGGAGAAAAGCGGCCAAAGTCCATCGTTTTCTCCGAAATAGAATTAGATAAAAAGCTTATGTTAACAGCACCTAGTCCTGAACCTGCGCCATCAGCTCCTATTGGTTTTGATGAGTTATTTGCAACAGCATTGAGCATGGCGGCAGGATTTGTTGACGCTGCGCCACCAAACTTTCGCTCTGTGCCATAAATATTAGTGATTCTCCAATCTTCAATACCTATTTTAAAGCTCTTAGCATATTTTATATCAGAGCTCATTGGCGGGTTTGCATAGTCTTTTAGGTGCTCTCGTAAATCTTTCTCGAAGTTTTCGAATAATGGTTTAACTTGCTCATAGTACTTAGAAGCATAAAGGCGATTTTTTCGCTTGATACTAGTTCCTCTATTTGAATTGACGAATTCTTCAGCGTTTTCAACTAATTGATGATAAACCTTGTTTCCTTTATATGCTTCGGCACGAATGTTAGGACTTCCTATATTTCCTTGATAAAACCCATACATAACTATTGGTTTTTTTATACCAAACTTTTTAAAAACAATATTTTGTTGTATATCGTTTAAAGAAAGTTTATGGCCAGCAACATTTAAAAACTCATCCTCTAAAATTGAATTGCTGCCAAAGAGTAAATCTTCTGTATCGCGAATAGGATAGTGTGTGATTAGTTTTTCTAACATGGCTGTATTGTAAAGGTTTAACCAATAAGCAAGTTGCTCATCAAGGCTGAGTTCGTTAAGTGAGATTTCATTTGGCAGACTTTCTAGGCTAACTCTGATCTTATAAAAACCGTCTTTAATCTCTGATTTTGTTACTTCTTCAAAGAAGAAACGATTTGCTTCTAATGCTGTGTCGTTATTTTTATGCGACTTCATTCTTGTACCGATGGAGGCTTGAGAATTTAGTTTGGAACGATCTGATGCTCCAGTATCAATTACAGTAAAACTTAGAAGAGTATCTAAGTCATCATATGAGACAGTAATATCTCTATTTAAACTAAAATCTGAAAATTCTTCCGGAAGCTCTTTTAAGTCAGCGAAAGCCGAGAATGAGATAGTGAGTATTAAAATACATACGAGGCGAGTTTTCATAGCAATTCCTTTGTTTGTTAGGAACACCATAATCTACAAATGTTAATTCACTTTCAAGTTTTGCTTACATTTAATTTCATTTTATTAGCATAGCACCAAAAAGTGGAATATTGCTCTTTGGTTAATGGTGATGATATCGCAATGTGTTAGTTTTTTGTTTCTTTAAGTTGTTGTAAATTAATGTGTTTTTTCGTTGTCAAAGTGTTGACCTTTTGCTTGAGTTGGGCCTACTATTCAAACCGAAATAGGTACTGTGATGAATTGCAGACCGTTTTGAAAACAAAATAATTAAAAAATATTCTAGGGAGAATCCAATGTTAAATAATCAAGTTTCAAAAGCTGTTCGCTTAGCGATAGCTTTTGGCGCGGCATCTACAGCTGTATTTTCTGCAAACTCGATAGCTGCTGACGAAGGTGTAGAAAAAGTAGAGCGTATTCAAGTTACTGGTTCACGCATAAAGCGAACTGATATTGAAACAACTGTACCAATTACATCAATTGGCCGAAGCGATATTATTCAAATGGGCGCATTGAATGTAGCCGATGTTTTGAATCAATCTCCGGTCACTATCGCTGGTTCAAATCAATCAAATAGTGCATTCGGTACTACAGGTGTTGGTCTTAACACTACGTCTTTACGCAACTTAGGTTCCTCAAGAACTTTAGTGTTAGTGAATGGTCGTCGCTTTGTATCAGGTGTTTCTCCTTCAAGCGGTTATGCGGTTGACTTAAATGCAATACCAGCATCAATGATTGAACGTATTGATATTCTTAAAAGTGCTTCTTCAGCAGTTTATGGTTCAGATGCTGTTGCTGGTGTTGTGAACATAATTACGCGAAGCGATTTTGAAGGTGTTGAAGTTAACGCTCAAACAGGTGTTTCAGATGAATCTGATCGCGAAAAATATTCTTTAAACCTTACTGCTGGTAATAGCTGGGATTCAGGTAGTGTAACAATTGCTGCTGGATATGATGATGATAAGGGTTTGAAGTCATCCGATCGAGACTTCTCAAGGTATGATGAAGCTATATTTTTGAATGATGAAGGTGGTGAATATGTAGGTGTTCAAAACTCTTCATACCCACCTCAAGGCCGTGTTGGCGGATATAATGCAGATGGTACACCATATGTAGGTGATGAGAATTCATTCAATCGTGCATCTTACAGACAGTTAGTGACTCCGCTTGAGCGTAAATACGCAGCAGTTAACTTTAAACAAGATATTTCAGATAGTGTTCACTCTTTCACGGAAGTAAACTGGAATTCATCTAAAACATACAACTCGACTATTGAACCGACTCCTTTCACTACGGATGATGTATATCTACCTTCACGTGGTGGCGTTGGTGGTATTAAGCTGGGAAGCCCTTTAGTTCCAGATCTTTTACGCCAAAATTTAATGTCTGATAATCCTGATTTGACAATGGATGATAATATCCCAACGCTAGTTCGCCGTATGGTTGAGTTTGGTGCTCGCTCAACAGATTTAGAGCGTGATACTATTCGTATTGCGACAGGTATAGATTGGGAAATTAATGACAACTGGCTTTTAAACTCTTATATCTCATGGGGTAAAACTGACCAGCGCCAAGAAAATGGTGGTCAAATAAATGTTGAACGTGCTGCAAATGCATTAGATGTATATACTAATGCAGAAGGTAACGTTCAATGTTCTAATGATTTAGCAGTACTTCAAGGGTGTGTGCCTTTAGATTTGTTCGGTGCAGGAACTTTGTCTGATGAAGCCGTTGCATATGTAAGATCACCTGCAAAATCTCAAGGTCAAGTTGAGCAGTTTATATTTTCAACAACCCTTTCTGGTGAATTACCAATTGAGTTAGAAGGTGGTATGGTTGGGCTAGCTGTTGGTGCAGAACATCGTCTTGAAAAAGGTTCATACTCTCCAGGTGATTTAGCGCAAACTGGTGCTTCAAGTACAAATAAATCTGAGCCTACAAATGGTAGCTTCTACACTAACGACGTTTTTGTTGAAACTGTTTTACCAGTTCTAGAAAATGTTGAACTAGATTTAGCCGCTCGCTATTCGGACCATGAAATTGTTGGCGGACAAACAACATGGAATGCAGGTGTACAATACTCTCCTACAGATACAGTAAAATTAAGAGCATCAGCAGCACGAGCTATTAGAACTCCAAATATTGCTGACTTATTCGGTGGTAGAGGCGAAACTTTTTCAGGTGTTGCAGATCCTTGTGATGCAATTACTGCATCATCTACAGGAAATGTAGCTGCTAATTGTCTTTCTATCGCTGAAGTGGCTAATAGAGTTGCTGCTGAAGGCGCATTCAATTTGACAACTATTGAACGTCAGAGCACTGGTGGTTATATTGGTGGTAATGAAGATGTAAAAGAAGAAACATCTGATTCATTTAGCGTTGGCGCTATTTGGCAAGTAACAGATGAATTTTCATTAACGCTTGACTACTACGATATTGCTGTAGATGACGCTATTGCTACTACTGCTAGAACAACTGTATTGAACCGATGCTATGGTGTTGATCCATCTGACTTTGATGCTACATGTGGTGGGGCAATACGTGATACAAGAGGTGCCTTGACAGAAGTTAGCTCAGGGACTAGCAATGAAAATGATTTAAGCACAAAAGGTTTAGATATAGAATTAAGTTATAAGCAAGAATTTGCTTTCGGGCAATTATCAGCGGACTTGATATGGAATCATTTGTATGAGTATGTTGAAACATCAATTGAATCTGGTGAAGAGATTGATTACAGAGGTGAGGTATTAACTCCTACTAATCGTGCAAATTTAAATTTAGGCTATACAGTTGATGACTTTGCAGTATCATGGCGCATGAAGTATTGGGCAAGCTCAAATGATAGTAATATTGAAGGGAATCAAAATTTTTCAACGGGAGCCCCTTTAGACAAGTTTAATCGCTTCCCGACTGTTATTTATCACGATCTATCAGGTACTTATAACATCACTGCTGGAACAGACGTTACTTTGTCAGTTCGGAATGTTTTCGATAAGCAACCTCCTGTAGCAAACCAAAGTTCAGTAAGTGGAGCATCAGGTATAAACACTGTTGGTGAAGCTTATGACGTAACTGGTCGTTACTTCCAATTGAGTTTTACTACTAAATTCTAATTGTTATTTATATAAGAACGATAAAAACCGCGATTTTAATCGCGGTTTTTTTATGAATAAATTTTATATACATTAATAAATTATGTGCCGTAGTTATTTTTGAAAAATAGCCTTATACTAAAAAAGAATATTTAAATAATTCCAATCACACAATTTAGCGAGATATAGATGAAAGAAGTCCGATCTTTTATTAAAACAGCATCATTAACAGAGCTTGAAAAAGCCCAACAGCTTATCAATGATGCAATTTCAAAATATACCCAGCAGCAAAAAGCGAAACAGGAAGTTTTGGATCTTTTAAAAGAAAAAGGACTTACGCTAGAAGATTTACAAGATGGAGCATCAGACAAGCGCACTAAAGTTAAGCCTAAGTACCGCATGGAACTTAATGGTGAGACTATTGAATGGACTGGCCGAGGCCGTCGTCCTAAAGCGTTTGAAGGTGTTGAGCTTGAAAAGTTTTTAGCTTAAAGCTAAATATAAGAGAAGCTTCGGCTTCTCTTTTTTGTTTACCCCTCAATAAAATATAATTAAAGTTTAAAACTCCCAGCTATTATTTGCTAATATCTCCTCACTCGAACCTATTTGTTTTCCCATGAGCTATAAACTAAGACCTTACCAACAAGAAGCCGTAGAACGCACCGTTTTACACTTTAGAAAGAGTAATGACCCTGCCGTTATTGTACTACCAACCGGCGCAGGTAAGAGTTTGGTTATTGCTGAACTTGCCCGTATAGCTAAGCAAAAAATATTAGTGCTTGCTCATGTAAAAGAGCTGGTAGAGCAAAATTCACAAAAATATAAAAGTTTTGGCTTAGAGGCGAGTATATTTTCAGCAGGCTTAAAAGAAAAATCATTAAACCATCAAGTAACCTTTGCCAGTGTGCAATCACTTTCTCGTAATTTAAATAAATTAAATGAGCATTATTCATTACTTATTATTGATGAATGCCACAGGGTAAATGGGGATAAAAAAAGTCAGTACGGTAAAGTAATAAACAGTTTAAAAGAGTATAACCCTCAGTTAAAAGTATTGGGTTTAACAGCAACACCTTATCGGTTAGGAATGGGGTGGATATACCACCACCATTATCATGGTTTTGTTAAGGGTACTCAAGAAAGTCCGTTTAAAAGTTGTATTTTTGAATTGCCGCTCAGGTATATGATCAAACATAATTACTTAACGCCACCTAACGAAGTTGATGCAGCAATTAGCCATTATGATTTTTCGTCCTTAGATAGCAATGCATTTGGTCAATATACGACTGATGACATGAATGCGCTTTTAAAAAACAGTGAGCGCGCAACGCAGGCTATATTACAGCAAGTTATTCAATACAGTGAAGAGCGCGAAGGTGTTATGGTTTTTGCAGCCACGGTAATGCATGCCCAGGAAATATTAAGCTACTTGCCAGCTCATCAAAGTGCACTAATCACAGGTGATACGCCAAACACTGAGCGCGATAAAATTATTAAGCAATTTAAAGCTAAGCAATTAAAGTATTTAGTTAATATATCGGTACTAACAACCGGCTTTGATGCGCCACATGTCGACTTTATAGCTATTTTAAGACCTACAGAATCGGTTAGTTTATATCAACAAATTGTGGGGCGAGGTTTAAGGTTATCTGAATCGAAAACGGATTGCTTAGTAATAGATTATGCTGGCAATGGTTTTAATTTATTTCACCCAGAGGTAGGTGATAAAAAAGGCGATAGTGATAATGAACCTGTGCAGGTACTTTGTCCTGGTTGTGGGTTTGCGAATATATTCTGGGGTAAAACAGACTCCACTGGCAAAGTAATAGAGCACTTTGGCAGGCGTTGCCAAGGCCTGTTAGAAGATGATGAAGGTACAAAAGAGCAGTGCGATCATCGTTTTAGGTTTAAAGAATGTGAGCAGTGCGGCGCCCAAAATGACATTGCGGCACGTAAATGCCATGATTGCGGCGCGGTAATGGCCGACCCTGATGATAAGTTACGTAATGCATTAAACTTAAAAGACGCACTTGTGCTTCGATGTAGTGGGTTATCGGTTACTCAAATTAAAGATGAACTTATTAAAGTAACGTATTTTGATGAAGATGGCGCAAGTTGCGATGAGGTATATAATCTCGCAAATAAAGGCGGGCAATTTATATTTAATAAGCAATTTGGTCTACGAGTAGGACTTGGACAAACACCTATTAATTTTAAAAATGCAGCGCAAGTACTAAGCGTACAATTTGAATTAGTACCACCAGATTTTGTTATTGCACGAAAAAGCAAAAAGTATGGTTGGAAAGTGGCTGATAAGCTATTTGACTATAAAGGCAATTTTAGGAAGGCAAATCAGTTAAGCCGTTAAGCTTAACTGATAGAGTGCATTGAACTAAAAGACAATTAAGCCTCGTCACCGTCCATTAATCCCCAGCCATCACCGTATCCATTAAAGCTATTAGCAATACTTTCTATGTATTGCTCAGCTTGGCCTAAAAGGGTGTGCTCTGGCACCATTTGTACTTGAGTAATTACTTCCCAAACGCCAGTGTCTTTACATTTTTCAAGCTCAGCCTTTTGAACTAATGCATCAGAGACTATTTCTTTAGCAAATTTTTCAGCATCGGCTTCTTGTTCAAATAAAATAAAAAAATCGACTTGGTGCATTTTATTTAAATCAATGCCAGCAGCGGCTATTTCGGCTAAAAGTTGGCCGTTATCATCATCAGGGAATTGCATTAAAAACTCATTTAAAATTAATTTTTTATTCGTAAGCACTATTGTAACTAAAATATTGTCTTAACGCGTACTAATTTTAATTATGCTGATACTTATTCAAAGTTAAATTTACGCGTTAGATTGTCATTAAGTTAATGTGTTGCTCATTATGGCTATGCTAATATGCGC
>TARA_B110000091_G_scaffold179535_2_pt1 | contig 26144 bp, 28 predicted proteins | sample TARA_B110000091 | Tara Oceans TARA_B110000091 (sample SAMEA4397278) | marine metagenome | biome: Polar Biome; feature: [DCM] deep chlorophyll maximum layer (ENVO:01000326); material: water (ENVO:00002006), including particulate matter (ENVO:01000060) such as... | depth 35 m
AGATATTCAATTTTGCGATAGACTAGATTATCAACGAATTTTCATAGTTATTTTTTATGATATTAAAAACATTAAATATCAGACACCTTAGAATTTTCTTGAGGTGGCAAAATGCCAGTATTGCCCAGTGCTTCCCAGCCATGGTCATTTTAGATCGGCTAGAGCAATGCCTCAATCAAGCTAATTAATATAAAATAGTCGGCTTCGAAAAAAACAATAACTGATGGCATAAATTGAATTTTTTATTTATTACTGGGACTGTCATTTGTTTCCAGAGATAACATTGTAAATTTTACATATTAGGCTTAGTTTTATAATTATAATGAGGAGAGGCGAATGAAAAATTCTGTGCCTAACTATCGGGTTTATGGTGACTTCGATACTGATTTTACCTTACAACCTGTTCATATTGACGATATTAACCGCTCAACCAAACAAAATAACTGGCTAATAGCGCCTCATCGCCACGATGATCTCTGCCATTTAGTGTATTTTTTATCCGGCAGTGGCTCTATGCACATTCAGGGGCATGACTATGAGATAGTGTCGCCTTGTTTGGGTATTATTCCTGCGGGTGATGTTCATAGCTTTAACGTACACGACAATATTGAAGGCACCATAATAACAGTGTCAAAATTATATTTAGAAACAGTATTAGCAGGCTCAAAATCATGCTTAGCGTTAGTCGACAGTCCTTATTTTATCTCTAACAAAACCCAGGGGATATTTTTTAAAGACCTAGGTTTACTCTTTGAGAAGATTAGAACAATCTATACTGAGCGACAACCAGCACGTAGTCTGTCTATTCAATGTTTACTTGGTTTAATATTTAGTCAAATTTCTGGTCTAGCATCAGAAAGCTATGTTAATAAAAAGCTAATGTTAGCAGAAGATAAAAACCTCTGGTATTACCGACAATTTCAAAACAGTATGAGTTATTCGTTTGCAGAGAAAAAACCGGTATCTGAATATGCTGCAGAGTTGAGAATTTCATCCACTCATTTAAACCGGATTTGCCAGGCGGTTGCTGAAAAATCTGCATTAAAGGTTATTCATGACCGAATTGTTAGCGAGGCTAAAGTGAATTTAGCCTATACTTTTCAATCGGTTTCTGAAGTGGCTTACCGATTAGGTTTTGTCGATGTCAGTTATTTTTCACGTTTTTTTAAGAAGCAAACAGGCATTGCCCCTAATTCCTACCAAGCGAAAATAAGACGCCAGCACCCAACTGAAGAAGGCACTGGTAATAGACCCGCTCGACTTGAACGGGTATAAATAACCTAATCTAGGCCAACAAAGTTTTCAGCTATGGTGGTTTGACCGGCTTTTGAGCTTGCTAGGTAACTAATTTCAGATAACTGCATTTTCTGCGTAATAGGATTATCATCCAGTCGATGAAACAACTTGGTCATTGACCAAGCAAAACGCTCGGCCTTCCAAATACGATCTAACGCTTTCACTGAATAAAGTTCCAGTGCAGACGGATCATTCTCTTTATAACGTAGCATCAATGCATCAAAGAGTTCTTTAGCGTCACTTGCGGCTAAGTTCAAACCCTTTGCCCCAGTTGGTGGCACAATATGAGCCGCATCCCCTACTAAAAACATATTACCAAAACGCAAAGGTTCACAAACAAAACTACGTAATGGTGCAATACTCATTTCAATTGCTGGACCTGCCGTCACTTTATCAGCAATATCGTCTGGCAAACGACGTTTTAATTCAGTCCAAAAACGATCGGCAGACCAATCTTCAACTTTTTCATCAAGAGACACTTGAAGGTAATATCGACTACGTGTTTCTGAGCGCATACTGCACAATACAAAACCATCTTCATGATGTTGATACACCACTTCATTGCTTACCGGTGGTACGTCAGCCAACAAACCTAACCAGCCAAATGGGTAAGCATGTTCATACTCTGTAATTTCCTCTGGTGGTACAGATTTGCGTGATACACCATGATAGCCATCGCAACCAGCAATGTAATCACAACTCACTTCATATTGCTCACCTTGATGAGTAAAAGTAACGGTTGGTGACTCGCTGTAAAAATTGATTGGATTGACATCTTCCGCCTCATAAAACGATCGGGCTTCGCCATTATTACGGGCATCGAGGAAATCTTTCGTTAATTCCGTTTGGCCATATACCATCATAATTTTACCGTCGGTAAGTTCGGTAAATGGAATACTATGACGCTGGTGATCATTTCCCCATATTATGGTAAAACCATTATGGATTAAACCTTCACGATCCATGCGCTCACTAACGCCCGCTTCACGGATGATATCGACAGCGCTTTGCTCAAGAACACCAGCACGAATACGACCCAGAATGTACGCTTGGCTATTATTATCAATAACAATATTATCGATACCTTGGTTTTGCAGCAATTGTCCCAAAATAAGTCCTGCTGGACCAGAGCCAATGATGACAACTTGCGTTTGTAATTTTTTCATGTATACCTCAACTGAATAATGATTGTTTGTGACATATATCATCATTACTGTTAAAGAATGAAAAAAGAATGCAATAACTGTACTTATATTGGTACTTTTCGAACATGCTCGCGTAAAACTTCATCTCAAGACAAACTTATTTATAACCCGATGGTTTATTGCTTTTGTGTTATTTCCTGAAGGAAATCAAGGAATGCTCTAACTTTATTTGAAATTAGACGCCGACTAGGATAGACCGCAAAAATAGGCGAAGACAATTCAAATTCCACCTCTGGAAAAACTTCTACCAGTCGACCATCATCAAGCTGATCTCGACAATAAATTTGTGGTACTAGCCCAACCCCCGAGCCATAAACCACCGCTTCTCGAACAGCAATAGGATCATTAACTCGGATCACTTTACTTAAATTAATTTGTCGCTTTTTATTTAGGTATGTGACAATTACTTTTGATTTGGCATAACGCTTTTCACAAACTTCAACGTGTTGAACCAAGTCTTCAGGCATTGCACCAAGGTCAATGCTTTCCTTATACGCTGGGCTAGTAACCCAGAGGAGTCGGCTCGAAAGAAGTTTTTTAGCAATTAGCTCAGAATCGCTCAACGGGCCAATCATCACCGCAACATCAATTTGTTCTCGAATAATATCGACGGGGTGGCTGGTGATCATAATTTCCAACTCAATCTCAGGATACTTACGGGTAAACAGGTGTAGATGTTTGGCGACAATCTCACGACTAAAAGCCATTGGCAGTGTGACCACCATCTTTCCAGAAGGAACGGCTGTTAACCCCGTCATTTTAGCATTTGCTTCGTTGACCTGTTCCATAATCAGTAGGCTATGACGATAGAAGGCCTCCCCTTCGCTAGTTATACGTAACTGTCTTGAGTTTCTTTCCAGCAGCCTAACACCTAGCGCTTCCTCTAAGCGGCTAAGTGAGCGACTAACGCTGGATTTAGGCATGCCCAGTTGCTCTGCAGCAGCAGAAATACCCATTTTCTCAATAATCTCAACAAATATCGGGATGTCATTAATATTCCAATTCATATTCATCTTTAAAATCAATTCTCAACCAATCGTTCCAAAAATGGAACCGTTTGTTCTATTTAACCTTATTGTTTCTTAACTAGCAAGGAGATATGCTGGGTTCACTCAAAGCATTTACCGAACAAACTTGTATTTAAGCAAGTTTCAATGAGCAAAGTGTTATCACCCGTTTTATTCAACCTAGAGGTCAGTACGATGACAGATCAAGAAAAAGATTATCACGACATTCCTGGTACCTACGTCTTTGACGGGGAACATCACAGGAAAGGTTACCATTTAAATATGTTCTGTATGTCGCTGAACAAATCAGCTAACCGAGATGAATTCCGTAAGGATGAAGCGAAGTATTTAGATGCTTATCCGATGACAGAGCAGCAACGCCAAGTCATATTAAATCGTGACTGGTTAGAAATGTTGCGTCTTGGCGGCAACATCTATTATACCTTCAAGCTTGCTATTTTTGATGGGTATAATATGCAACAAGCCGGTGCAGCAATGTCCAATACTGGCATGACAGAAGCAGAATTTAAGCAAATGATGATAGATGGTGGCCGTTCAATTGAAGGCAACCGTAGCAAAAAGGAATCAAAATAATGGCTAAAGTTATTGCAGGTGTCGGAACTTCGCACGTTCCTGCTATCGGTGCAGCGGTAGATCATAATAAAACTCAGGATGCATATTGGAAACCAATTTTTGATGGCATGGAGCCAGCGAAACAATGGATTAAAGAAGCAAAACCTGATGTATGTATTATCGTTTATAACGATCATGCTTCTGCTTTTTCACTGGATACTATTCCAACCTTTGCTATTGGTGTAGCTGATGAGTTTCAGCCCGCTGATGAAGGTTACGGACCACGTAAAGTTCCTGTGGTAAAAGGTCATTCTGAACTAGCTTGGCACATTACTGAATCACTCATATTAGATGAGTTTGATATGACCATAGTTAATAATATGCCTGTTGATCACGGTTTAACTGTACCATTATCAGTAATGTATGGGCAGCCAGAAGCATGGCCATGTCAGGTTATTCCAGTTTGTGTCAACGTTATTCAATATCCACAACCAACCGCTAACCGCTGTTATCAATTAGGTAAAGCGATCCGTAAAGCCGTTGAGTCATTTCCTAAAGATCTTAAGGTGGCCGTTTTAGGTACTGGCGGACTTTCTCACCAGTTACAAGGTGAGCGAGCAGGATTAATCAATAGTGAATATGACGAAAAATGGCTTGATGATTTAGTTGCTAAGCCAGAAGAGCTGAAGCATGTTACTCATACTGAGTATCTTCGTGAAACCGGCTCTGAAGGGATCGAGGCAATCATGTGGTTTGTTATGCGCGGCGCATTAGACCAAGACGTAGAGTTAATACATCGTTTTACCCGTGCACCTGCTTCAAATAGTAACTATGGTTTACTGGTACTGGAAAACAAAAAAGATTAACTGGTAAACAATGAGTTTATCAACCTTTAGCAGCCCTAACCGGCTGCTTTTTTTATTAGGTGAAAAGCATGAATAAAACTCATACACAAGTATCCCTAACTCTTGAATCAGCGCAATTTTTAGCACAATGCGCGATAAATAAGGGCTGTGAGATAGGCATTAACATGAATGTGGTTGTGGTTGATATTGCTGGTAATTCACTGGTGTCGCTACGACAACCAGGCGCGCCGTTGCCTGCTCTAGATTTTGCCCGAAAAAAAGCTTTTACCGCAGTATGTTACGGCTGGCCTACCGATAAATGGAATTGTATATTAGCAGACCGACCAGTGATTACTGCCGGACTTGCCCAACATGAAAATATTGCCATGTTCGGAGGCGGTTTACCAATCACCTTAGATGGACAGGTTGTAGGGGCAATTGGCGTTGCCGGTGGCAAAGTTGACGATGACATACTGTGCGCTAAAACCGCATTAGATGCATTTGATTTATTATGAAAATTTTAATGCCACTATTATCCTATTTAGCTCGATTGTCCGTTGGACGCGCTATACTTTGGTGCTATGTTATCTGGTACCTTTGTGTGCTTTATTTTTATTTCGTTCCGTCAATATCACTCTGGCTAAACTCATTAGGACTTAGCTTAATAGTGGGTAGTGCCCTAGTACTCGCAACAGGGCCTTTTAACATGCACAGAATTCGTACTCAGTTTTGGGTGGTTTCTAGACTAATTATGTGCCCATTTTTCGTATCTAGTTTTTCGGCACTAACAACAAAAAGTAACTTCTTATTGTTACTTTCGCCAAACCTAAAAGAAAATTTAGTTGCCGTTATGGCCTGTGTTATTTTTTTGAGCAGCACTTTTATCTGCAAGCAAACACATCGTGCTTTAACGTCAACGCCACAAGTAAAATAATCATCCTTAATTTAAAAAAACATGCCTATGTACTATTTTCAGGTTGATTTAAATGGCGTATGAATAATTGCTAAATTTAACAACCTATTAGGTTAGCCTGTAACCAAACAGCCAAACAACTTATAGACTCCCGTATGGTTTTAGAAGCTAAACGCCAGCTAGTGGTTGAAAATATACAAGTAAATCAATTGGCTTATGCGCTAGGCTTTGATGAGGTAACCAACTTCATTAAATATTTTAAAAAACATACTTTACTTACACCTACACAATTTAAAAAATCGGTAGAAGGTTAGATATTTACCATTTTTAAGACATAAATCACCTGTTCACAATTTACACACAAAGTATCATACCTCCACGCTAAAAAGCCGAGAAAACGAAATAAAAAAACATCTAGTCGCTTTAATAAGTGCCACGTTGTTTTCAGTAACAGCTTGTGGAACCACTCATCCAAATATGGACGATGTAATGAACTTATCAAATAAAGAAAAAGCCGTAGCCCTACTTAATAGTATTGAAACAGGTGACCAAAACGCAGTAACTTAGTGAAGGTCTGGGCAATAGCACATATAACTAGCTAATCTTTAACTTTATAGTTTCCTCTCATTAATTCAGAGGAATAACTCATGAGTCGTAAAACATTTGATGACTGGAAAACGCTTGTTGAAAAACAAATAGCCAGTGGGTTAACGGTACCGACGTTTGGCCACCAGCATAACCTCAATCCAAAATATTTTTACTCGCGTAAATCGATGGACTATAAAGCGCATACCAGGTCTAGCTTTATCCAAGCACAAATAATTACCGAGAAAACAACTCAAGTGATAAACGCAGTTGAACCTTCAATTAAACTCAACACTGTTGCAGGAGAGTTAAGTTTACCCTCTAATATTTCTGCCCACTTTATTATCGAGCTAATACGTGGATTATCTTCATGAAAATGTTCATTAATGTGCCAGAAGTATTTCTTTATCGCAACTTTGTTGATTTTAGAAAGTCGATAAATGGCTTGGTACTTATTGTTGAGCAACAAATGCAGGTATCACCATTAACAGGCAGCGTCTTTGTTTTTTGCAATAAAGGTAGAGATAAACTTAAAGTGCTTTATTGGGATAAAACTGGTTTTGCCTTATGGTATAAACGACTTGAAAAAGATAAATTCAAATGGCCCACTAAACTTAACCTAGAGTCACTTAACTTGTCTGAGCAGCAATTACATTGGTTGTTTGACAGCTTTGGTATGCTTGGGTACCAAGCCATAAGTTATGAAACAGTCGACTTAGACCCCGTTATTTTATAAATAACGGGTTACTTTTAACTTTTTAGGTCTATGTGTCTGATTAAAATGAAATATATCTTTGTATTATGCTCAACTAAAAAATATCTAAATCATTGGCAAGTATCACCTTGCCATCGTAATCTTTCTTCACTTCTGCCATAAGGCTTTCTTCAGACGCACCGTAAAATAGTGCATGGTACAAGACTAATAATTTTGGTTTTGTACGGTTGGCAACCTCTGCAACTTTATCGGTAGTTGTATGATACGCCATGTGATATTTTTGCCATGACTTTGATAGCGAGTTCAGCCCTTCACGACTGATAACCTCATGAAGCAATACGTCAGCCCCTTTTGCTTTTTCGATTAAGGTCTCACTGAATGCGGTATCGCCAGAAATTACGATAGTTTTATCGTCTGTAACTATTTTGTAACCAAATGCTGGCTTGAACTCACCATGTGGTACAACAAAAGCTTCAATAACAATGCCTTCTCCTTCATACACTACACCACCTTTTTCAATGACATGTGTATCGACTTGCCAAGCATCATCTCTTTTTTTTGGCTGTATACTCTCAAGACGAAAGCGTATGTCTCGTTCCATCATCCCATACATTCCTTTCGTCATTTCAACAATTTCTTTCGGTCCGTAAATTTGAGTTTTTATTTCCTTACGCCACCATATTGTTTGTACAATTTCAGCAAAATCGATAACGTGATCACTGTGCATATGAGTATAAAATATATGTTCAATTTTCGTTGGATTAAGCGCCTTAATACCCATTTGTTGGTAGGCTTTTATTGCATTACGTACTACGCCTGCACCCGTATCGAATACGTAAGCTATATCGTTATGAACAATCGCTATACCAGGTCCTGCACGTTTAGCATCTGGTACGGGTGTGCCTGTACCAAGCATGACAATTTTTGTGTCTGCACCAGCATAACTAACACTAGAAAATAATAAAAAAGTAAAAAGTAGTGTGAAGAATTTTTTCATAAGGTTATTCTCAATAATAATTTGTTACCATGACCGCTACTAAAATACTGTAACGGTGAGGCTATGCATGATGATTCCTGTGCCAAACATGGTAATTTAAGTGACTTTAGACGGTGTGATTTTTGTGTTTGTAATAAATCTTATCAAGCAAAAAACATTCAACATAGATGACTATATTTAAACAAACTAGATATCCTAAAGCTTTCATAACATAACCCTATCGGCCATCTAATTGGCTTATAGGGTTACAAAGTAATAATCTTGACTAGTATTCAGTTGTTAAAGTTAAGCCCCACATGGTTTGACCTGAATTGTTCAATCCACACCCCCAGTTTACACCCCCTGGCAATGATGTAGGGAAGTAATCACAAGATCTTTCTTCAGTAAGATTGTCAGCCCATAAAGCAACAGAATGTTGTAAATCTGCACCAAATTGATAAGTCACACGCGCATTAAGGTAGTCATTACTTTCTTTTACAGAGCGAGCAGTATTTTGACCATTGAGCGTGAAAAATGATTCACCTACATGGCGATAAGCTAGTTGTAGTAATAACTCAGACTGCTTAAATGAATGAATGTACACACCTAATAAATTTGCTGATTCGCCAGGTGAATTGGTTATTTCATTACCTTTAAGGATATTCATACCTACTGGTATACCTATCACATCAGTGATTTCATTATCACTAATGCCTATGCCTCCTTGTAAAAAGAAATCTTCTGTCAGTTGCCATTTAAAGTCAACTTCAAGACCGTTTAAATCTGTAGATGGAACATTAACCTGTGCTGGACCACCATTTTCATCTATACCGAACACTTGCAAGTCTTCCCATACGTAAGAATAAATAGAAGCATTTACTTGAAGTAGGCCTTCTAACCATTCGCTTTTAACGCCAATCTCATAAGCGGTTAAATACTCAGGTTTAATAGGGCTAGAGCCATTATCAAGTGCACGGTTATCATATGCCCCGCCTTTAAAACCTTCAGAAATACTTGCAAAAATTAATGCGTCCCCTGATGTTTTATAATTGACGCCAACTTTCCAACCTAATTCAGATAACTCTTGTGTTGGGTTACTATCAACTAAAGAGCCAGAAATATCTTTACACTTATCGTATCTGTAATCTCTATTGTAGGTTGATATGCCTTCAAATGTCACACCATTATGTTGACCCGGTGTACAAACCCATTTCTGCGTTTGGCCTTCTAATTTATCATCGGTATAGCGCATACCCGCTGTAAAGCTCAATTGTTCTGTTACGTCATAATCTAACTGGCCATATACCGACCAAGCATCGTAACTGGAATCGATTAAAATGGAAGGGGATACACCATTACCTCCCGCCACTTGCCCATCACCACGAAATACCCAAGTATCTTCAGTCGAGTCTTGAGTACTGTAATAAGCTCCAGCCATCCATCTTAAATCATTATCTGTTGATGAGGAGATACGTAACTCGTGTTGCCATACTTCAAAGTCACCTTCCTGAGAGGATGCAAAACCGGTTAAATTTCTGGCACTGGAGTTTAATACATAGGTTTCGTCGTAAGCACTAAGCCAATTTACATCGATGTTTTCAAAACTATGTGAGAATTTAAAACGATAGCCGTTAAATTCAGCATTATAACCTCCATGAGGAGTGGCATATACATCTTCCCAGTTTGGTGAATCGTAATTGATCAGCCATGGGTTCATTGAATCGTTTTGGGCATTAGGGTTAGCACGAACAAAATCTATATTTCCTATTGCGGCTTGCTCAGCGATATAATCAGTTCCATTTACCATATTATTAGTAATTGCCGTCCAACAATCATTTCCACCCGATAAAACAGCATTTTCTCCACCATTGATGAAAGCTGGGCAAGGTGTTACACCATCACTACTGACATTACCTAAGCTTTTATAAGTCAATCCATCACCATCAGCATCACCCGTTGAAAGGGTGAAATTAGCACTAGTGTTATCTGAAATATCCCATTGGATATTTAATCTAGCACCTTGCTTTTCTTTAGCGCCAACATCTGAGCCATCAACAATATTTTTAAACTCACCATCGTAGCTATCACTAACCAGAGCAACTCTTGCAGCAACAGAATCTGAAAGGCTAAAACCAACAGCCGCCTCTATTTCTTTTATACCTCCTGTGCCAAAAGTAAGAGCGCCATGGTAATTGAAGTCTTCAGTTGTACTGGCTTTTCGCGTATGAAAATTAACTACACCACCGGTAGTGTTTCTTCCATACAAGGTGTTTTGTGGTCCTCTTAATACTTCTACTCGCTCTATATCGTATACGCCTATGGCGCTTACAAAAGGCGTTATGGCGGCTACATCATCAATATTCGTCCCAATTGATTGCTGTCCTGAAATATGGAAATTGTTCGTACCAACACCTCGAATACTAAAACCTGAGTTGATAGCCGAGGTATTATTGGTACTTAAATTAGGGTACAAACCTTCAATATCGTCGGTGTCTGAAACGCGTAATGTTTCTAATAAATCCCCTGATAGTGCATTCATCGTAATCGGGACATCTTGTACTCTTTCGACTCTTTTTTGCGCGGTAACGTTAATAACTTCCATTAAATTCGTTGATGTTTTCGCTTTAATCTTTTCTGTAACGTCCTTGGCATAGACTAATTGTGTAGATAATGCTGAGCTGATGATAACGCTCAATATTGATAACTTAGTTTTATAATTATTTTGTTTCACTTGTTTTCCCCTTAATGAAGTTTTTATTTTTAGATTTTATTTTCACTGCAGTATTAAATCAAGTTTTCAAATACAGGATAAACTATGCAGTAGATATACCAATATCACTAATTGAAAATTGACTTTGTTTATAAGAATTTGCTAATTCAATTTTTAGTGTCACTTGGCTAAAGGCTGAAAATAGTGATAAAAATAAGTCCTGATTTATTTCATTTATAGTTTTTAAAAAAATATGGAACGCTAAAAATCACCAAAATGGCTGAAGTTCTAGGACGTTTACAACGGGCTATCAGTAAAAGATTAAAAAACCTTGAAAAACATTAATGCAAGATTCAAAATCTCAAGCAAAGCATGAATAAAACACGGGGTCTGCCAATACGACAAGATAATTTACTTACTAAAATATCGTTAAATTTAAGTAAACGTATAAAGAAAATTACGCAAAGTGAATCTAAAATCACCTTTGTAAAATAAAGTAAAATTTATAGCTAGTTCTTTACCTATCATTATAAAATTCTAACCTGACTATTATATTTTCCGCTATTTTACCGACGAGATTAACAATTTCTTATATGTAATGCTATTTTTTAATTGGTGGTTCATCAGCGTATGATTCATAGTCGTATCGGTTTCATTAATTTTAAGTTGATTCATTAAGTTAAAACATTAAAGTGTTATTTGATGTACCAATATAAGTATTGTTACAGGACGCTTATTGAGCGTCTCTCTTGTCGAGCGGGTAATTGAAAAATCAATTAAAAAAATGAAAAGTATATCCTTATTGTTTAGCGCAGTATGTGGCAAAGATCCAAAAACAGCTCAATATTTTAATGATACTAAACGTTATGTTTATAAAGGAAATGCTCATTGGCTATATCCAAGGTTAAATGATTTTTAATGAAAATGGGGAAATAAAGTGGAAGCAACATTAACTAATCCAACAGTAAGAAGTCGTATTGATGCGGGAACAGTTTCCTGGACTCAAATATTAATTTTTTTCATTGTTTTCATGCTAAATGTGGTCGATGGACTCGATGTGGTTGCTATGTCAGTTTCTATGCCTGCATTGACCGAGAGCTGGGGGTTATTGCCAACAGATAAAGGTTACATTCTTAGCTCAGCATTAGTTGGGATGACGCTGGGGGCTATTTTCTTAGCACCGTATGCTGATGTTTATGGTCGTCGGAATATTATATTGTGGGCAACGATATTGATTGGTGTATCAATGCTTATTACAGGGTTAATCCCTCCTTCCGTTGAATTAATGATGTTATTGCGTTGTATTTCAGGTTTGGGTATAGGAATCATCTTTGCAAATGGCGCAGCCATAGCGACTGAGTTTGCCCCTGATAAATACCGTAATTTAGTGGTTACATTAGTTGTTATGGGTTATCCGTTTGGCGCTATGCTTGTTGGCCCGATAGCGAATATTGTTATACCAGCACAAGGTTGGGAAATGCTATTTATTTATGGCGGTATATTTACGCTAATAATGACCATGATAACTTACTTATATTTACCAGAGTCAGTTGAATTCATAGCAGTTAGAAAAAAAAATACAGAGCAGAGGCTTGATGAAATAAATATAATACTTCGTAATATTAAATGTGAAAGATTACACTCTTTACCTCTATCTCAAATATCATCTGAAATATCAAACCAACCTAAACAAGCACCCGTCAAAAAATTATTCTCAAATGATTTAGGAATACCAACCGTATGCGTGTGGACAATATATTTTTGTGGTTTTTTATCTTTATATTTTTTGATCACATGGATACCAACTCTGTTTGTTAATAGTGGTTTTGATATAAGTAGCGGTATAGCTGCATTAACTTTATTTAATTTAGGGGCTGTTATAGGCATTGCATTTATTGGGTTAATTACTACCCGTATTAAATTAGCAAAGCCAATCAGTTTGTACTTTTTTGGTTCGTCTGTCTTTTTAGTCTCTTTGTATTACTATGAGCCGCGGTCAATTTTTTGGTTAAATATCTTAATTTTTACGATTGGTTTTTTACTTCAAGGTGGCTTTGCTGCAATGTATGCGCTGGCTGCTAGAATTTATCCAACTTCAGCACGTGCAACAGGCATTGGCTGGGCAGCTGGTTTAGGTAGAACAGGCGCTATTGTTTCACCTATACTGGCAGGTTATTTAGTCGCTGATAATTGGAATATGTACGACTTATTTCTATTGTTTTCTATACCGTTATGTATTGCTAGTTTCATTGTTTTTTGGTTTAAAGATTAAATAAACTATACCCTTTGTATTTTGTAGTACAAAGGGTAAAGCGCATTTGGCATGATCAGCGTTTTTCTTGGTGGATTTCGAATATGTTGCATAGCAATGATATTGGTGAGAAAGGCGAAAGTGAACTGCTCAAACTAACGATGCCATCTCATAAAGGTTCACTAGTGCAAGGTTATTTCTTAGCCAACTACTTAGTAAGCTTTAAGGAAGCTATACGATCAATGTTACTGTATTTTTCAGGGGAGAATATTAGATTCACTTTTCGCAATTTGCTTTATATTTTCTATTAAATTTAACTGTGTTTTAGTGAGCATACTCTCTTGCCGTATTTGCAAATCTATTGTTCTTTGTGCATCAAATCCTCTTATCTTTTTGCTTATCATAGATCCTGTTTTTAATTCATGCTTTGCTTGAGCTTTTGAAAGTAGCATTAATGTATCCGAATTTTGTAAAATAACACGAGAAGCAGATAAAGAATTACTCTCTATGACGTTTTCAGGAAGAGGTAAGTTATTATTAATAAAAAGTTCCTTATATACTTCTCTTAATGGTGCTGAAATCCGAGGGGTAATCCATGGGAATAATAACAATTCTCTAATTTCCACAATATCTTTCGTTTTTAAAGGATGTCCTGTTCGCATTAATAATATAATGGGTTCTGTTATTATTGGTGTTTGCTTTAATGCAGTTCCTCGATGTAACCTTCTTGATGCTCCAATTAGAATATCAATTTTTCCACGCATCAAATCATGAAGTAAGTACTCGTAAGGGCCTTCTACAATAGAAACATTATGGTGAGGACATTCCTTCTTAAACTCAACGATAGCTTTAGGAATGATGTAACTCCTTGCCATTGGCAGTGCTCCGATGACTGTATTGCCTTTTTCTATATTTGAATTTTGTGCAATTTCGGCAAAAGCCAGCTCAAATTCCCTTTCAATTACCCCTGCAACTTGTGCTAGTTGCATAGCAACCTTGTTGGGTCTTATTCCAAAACTTGTTCGCTCAAATAAAGTTATATTTACAGTTTGCTCTAAATCTCTAGCAGCCCTATGTATTGTAGGGCTTGATTTATTGGCAATTGCAGCTCCTGCAATAAAACTTCCTGCTTCAGCTACGGCTTGTAATGCATATAACTGTGTAGTGGTAACATGACGTGAAACATTTTTTGGAACATGGGTGAAATTACTGATTACAGAATCAAAGAAAGTATCTAATGAATGCAGCGCTCTGTTTGTTCGCTTTAATAGGGTAACGGCTTCTTTCGTTTTTGTTATTCCTTTGGTTGAACGATGAAATAACGTTGTATTAAAAGTTTTCTCAAGGCTTTTTAGTGCCTGACTAATAGCGGGTTGAGAACGTCCTAGAAGTTCAGCCGTTTTGGTAATTGATCGAGTTTCATATACTTTTTGAAAAACCCTTAAATGAAATAAATTAGGACGTATTTGCTTTATCATTTAAAATCCCTCACTTAATTATTTTTATACAATTTCAACTGCTGGGTAGGAACCCATCATTTTAATTTTTGCAATATGCTTTATGTCATTGATAGCTTCTGATATGTCCTTATCTTCAAAATGTCCATTGATATCAATTAAAAAATCATATCCACCAAACGTTACTTTTGTAGGCCTTGAAATTATAGAGGTTAAATTAATTTTCCATAACGACATTAAATTCTTCTGAATTAAATGAGTATGAAGGTCTTACACAATATCCCAGTGTTCGCTGATTATTCCATTTTAAACGCTAAATAAATCACTTCACACTGTAAGTTTACTATTATAAAGTACCTTCAAAATAAGTATAGATAATACTCATAAAGTTACCTTCGGCAATGACTTTATGCTGGGTGGTATAACCACATTCAATTTTGTTTTTAGTCAGATAACTTATGAAGCCTTTCAAACCATCCAAGCTGTCAGCTGTGTTAGGATTGCTTAAAGGATTTTTATCGAAAGAGTTAGGCTGCAAAAAAAATAATAAGTTAGAAAGGGAAACTGTGAGCTCCAATCGTTTGAAATATAGCTTGTATAATCAATTGAGCGCAAAGCAAGCTTAAAATAAACCGAAATACTGATCTAAATTTTTCTGTTGGTGTTTTTTTTAATTGTTTTAGTCCTAACCAAGTGCCTATCGCACCACTGACAATCATGGCAATTATTAAGGGTAACCATTGCCAAAATGAAAACCCAATAGCGCCAAAAACAAAGGCTTTTAGTAGATGCTGAAAGGTCATGCAACTAGAAAATGTTGCGGTAAATCGCATCTTTTCATAACCGTTAACCTGCATGAAGCTACCTACGAGTGGGCCGCTGGCACCAACAAACATCGACATGAAGGTTGTAAAAATTCCTACGAAAACTCTCCATGACTTAGACGTTTCTCTAAGGGTTGGTCTTGCGCCCCAAAGCAGGTAAATAACAAATAAACCGACGGCAATTTTCATTAATTCAAGGGGTAACTCAACGACTAAAAAGCTAGCGCCGATGGCACCGATAATACCGCCGATGGAAAAATAAATTAACATGGGCATATCAATATAACGAAACGTCATTAACATGCGATTTGCATTCGAACCTAGTTGTACAAGACCGTGTACTGGAATAACGACGGCCATTGGCATAATTGATGCCATAACAACTAAAAGCAGTAAACCACCGCCAGCACCAAGCGCAGCCGTTAGAAATGATGTAATACCGGCTAGGCCTATTAATAATATGGTAGTGAAAGGCTCTAAAACGTTGCTAGTAAAAATGGACACTATTTAACTATCATATAAAATTAAACATAGTGAATTAAAATTCTTCTGTATCAATTTCTTGTTGCGTGATAGGAGGGTATCTTCCCCCACTAATGGCATCTGGCATAAACGCGTTATCTAGAGCAGATAATTGTTTGCGTGTTAGGGTAACGCCTGAAGCGCCTAAAGCTTCACAAGCATCAAGGACTGCAATTTCAGCATTACGCGACCACAGGGAATACTCGGTTTGTATGGCGGCAATTTTATGTTCACTATGAGCCCGTTCTAACGTATTCGCTGAAACTTCAGATAGACCGATACTTTTAATTTTACCTTCTTCTACTATACGTGATAATTCACCGACACTCTCTTCAATAGGAACATCTTTATCTAGACGGTGAATGTAGTACAAAGCAAGTACATCAGTTTGTAAATTAGTCAACGACTGCTCAATGGTGGCCCTAAGTGTTTTAGGACGTCCGTCAATCACTCTTTTACCGTCTACGCCTGTCATGCCACATTTACTTGCAAGAAAAATCTTATCTCTAACCGGCTTAAGAACTTTACCCACTAAAACTTCATTCTTACCAAAACCATAAAGCGCTGCGGTGTCGAAATGGTCGACACCTAAATCAACGGCTTCAAGTAATAAACGTTCACTAGGTGGTTGACCATACGCATGACTAAGATTCATACAACCTAATCCAATAGGGTTAAGTGATATACCATTTATCACGCGTTTATTCATGTTCAAACTCCAAAGAAAAATTGATTAAGTTTACCCAGTTATTTTATTAATTATCTAGCAGATTAGCTATTTAATTGTTGCTCTAAATCGTGAAGTACTCTGTAACAATCAAGTACTTGACCAACACTCGAGTTAGGTTCGCGACCTTCTTTTATAGCGGCAAAGAATTCTCTATCTTGCAATTCAATACCATTCATTGATACGGCAACATTTGATACATCAATTTGATCATCTTTACCGTCAAATAAATCATCATAACGAGCAATATAAGTAACGTTGTCACAAATGTAACGAAAGAAAGTACCTAATGGGCCATCATTGTTAAATGATAAAGATAACGTACAAATAGCACCATTTTCAGCTTGTAATTGAATAGACATGTCTAAAGCAATACCTAGCTCAGGGTGAATTGGTCCTTGAATAGCATTGGCTTTAACGATTTTACTCCCTGCTTGATAAGCAAATAAATCAACGGTATGTGCTGCATGATGCCACAATAGGTGATCTGTCCAAGAACGCGCTTCACCTTTAGCATTAATATTTTCACGACGGAAAAAATAGGTTTGCACATCCATCTGCTGAATATTCAATTCACCATCTTCAATACGTTTATTTACTAATTGGTGTGAAGGGTTAAAACGACGTGTATGGCCAACCATACAGGTTAATCCCGTTTCTTTTTGCGCTTCTACAACGGCTAAAGAATCTTCCCAACTATCTGCTAAAGGTATTTCAACTTGCACATGTTTACCGGCTTTCATACATTGAATAGATTGCGCTGCATGTTGTTGTGTTGGTGTACACAAAATTACTGCATCCGCTTCTATTTTTAATGATTCATCTAAATCCATAAAAACGTGTTTAATACCATATTCATCAGCAACCGCTTCTGTTTTATCTAATGAACGACCAACTAAAGCAACAACTTCTATACCATCAATATTTTTGATGCCATCTAAATGCTTGATGCCAAAAGCACCAGGGCCTACAACAATAACTTTCATTTTATTCTCCAAACCTATTTATTTTCTAGGACCAAATGTCCCACGGCAGTATTTGATGCGGGTACATGATAAAAACGTTTTTAAGATCAACATTATCATTTAATGCACCACGCATAATTAACCACATAACTAATTTAATGCCTTCAGATCCCGCATCTTGTACATAATCAATATGAGGCATTTTTCGATAATGCTTCAGCATCATCAATGGTTGACGCATCAGCTTGGAAGCTAATACCGTCACTAGAAAATATTTTTGCGAGAAAGTAGATGTTGCCACCTAAACTGATCATATGATTGTAATCACGTGCCATAACAGATGCTTTTTGTTCTTCTGTCATCGGCCATTCATCTAAATACGCTTTTTCGTATTGTGCAAAACGTTCACGGTTAGGTGCTTTCTTTAAAGACATACAAAATTGGTTTAAGTGAAAACCTATACTGGCCATCTATGCATCAAAAATTGTTGTCCCTGGAACATCTTTATAAGATTTATCTTGTGCCATTATTTTTTACCTTAAATTAGGTGCTATTTTGACCAGTATAGATGCATAGGATTAGCGACTAATAATTTATGTTGTAGCTCTGGTGTTGGTGCAAAAAGTGGGATCATATTCACTAATTTACCATCGTCTGGTATATGGCTTTTCATATTAGGGTGTGGCCAATCAGTTCCCCATAAAACACGATCTGGAAAGCTTTCGACCACTTTTCGTGCAAAGGGTATTACGTCTTCATATTCCTTACTTGGGCCATCTACAGAAATACGCTCTGGACAACTCACTTTTGACCAAACATTTTCGTTTTCAGCCATGAACTTTAAAAATAAAGAAAAGTCTTCGCCGTCAACGGGTTTAGTGACATCTGGACGACCCATATGATCGACAACTAGCGTCGTTGGCAAGCTTGTAAAGAAATCATAAAGCTCTGATAAATCTTGGCTTTCAAAATATATAACAATGTGCCAATCGCGCGTTACAATTCTGTCTGCAATGCGTTTTAATGCATCAAATGGCAAGGCATCAACTAAACGTTTAACAAAGTTAAAGCGTACACCACGAACACCAGCAGCATGTAATGTATCAAGTTCAGCGTCAGTAATATCTTCCTTAATGGTAGCAACACCTCTTGCTAAACCATTAGATGATGCTAAAGCGTCAACCAAAGCACTGTTATCTGCACCGTGGCAGGTTGCTTGAACAATAACGTTACGGTTAAAACCTAAGTAATCACGTAAATCCCATAATTGATCTTTAGATGCGTCGCATGGCGTATATTTACGCTCTGGCGCAAAACCAAACTGCTCACCTGGGCCAAACACATGGCAATGGGCATCTACAGCACCTTCAGGTACAACAAAACTAGGTTTGGTCGGTGATTGATGCCAGTGAAGCCAGTCAGCGTCCATTACAAATTTGCTCATAAGCCCATACTCTTTAATTTTTGATCTAGACGTGGGTAAACACGACGTGCGTTACCAGAATAAATTTTTGTTCTATCTTCTGGGCTTAACGTTAAGCTATCTACATAACGTTTAGTATCATCAAAATAAAAACCTGTTTCAGAATCGATACCACGTACAGCACCAATCATTTCTGAACCAAATAAAATATTTTCAATATCGATTACTTCAAATAATAAATCAATACCCGGCTGATGATAAACACAGGTATCAAAATAAACATTTTTCATTAAATGTTCATTTAATGGTGGCTGCTTCATCATGTCAGCTAAACCACGGTAACGTCCCCAGTGATAAGGTACAGCGCCACCACCGTGTGGAATAATAAAACGTAAATCAGGGAAATCTTTAAATAAGTTCCCTTCTAAAAGCTGCATAAATGCGGTGGTATCAGCATTCATATAATGTGCGCCAGTAGCGTGGAAGTTTGGATTACATGACCCCGATACATGGATCATAGCTGGAACATCTAATTCAACCATTTTTTCATAGAACGGATACCAGCTAGGATCTGTTAAGGGTTTTGATGTCCAATGTCCACCGGATGGATCTGGATTTAAGTTACAACCAACAAAACCTAAATCGTTAACACAGCGCTCTAACTCTTGTATCGAGTTTTTAATTGGAACACCTGGAGACTGTGGTAATTGACATACCCCGATAAACGTTTCAGGATATAAATCAACCACTCTACCAATTAAATCGTTACAGGCTGACGTCCATTGTTTAGAAACCGCTTCGTTACCTACATGATGCGCCATTGCTGAAGCTCTAGGAGAAAAAATTGTCATGTCTAAGCCTCGCTCAGCTAACAACCTCATTTGATTTTGTTCAATACTATCGCGTATTTGGTCATCACTAATGTGCGGTACTTGTGGCAATGTTTTGCCCGCTTTATAAGCGTTAACTTGTGCTTCACGAAAAAGCTGTAACGGCTCTGGAGCTGTCGTGTAATGTCCGTGGCAATCAATAATCATCACTCTTTCCTCACATGATTTAGTCGTTTATTAACCGGTAGATTTGCTTGTTTATTCAACATCTAGCGTCGGTAAATTACGTGTTATTTTATTTTAATGTATATGAATTTTCACTCATGGCTTCGCCACGCATGAGTAAACGGGCAGTACGTAATAAAGCGGATCGTTGAATTTTAAAATTAGTTATCTCATTACTACCGGTAAACTCCATATCGACATTAAATTGCCCCGTGGGATGCTCTACTACAATCTCGACGCTACCATCGGTAAAGTTTTGTTGAAGCAAGTCATGAGCGACAGTTCCTTTAAGTACGCATGCAGTTGCTACACTAACCGAACCTAATACACCAATGGCCTCATGCACACGATGAGGAATAAAAGTACGGGTATTGACCAATCCACCTTTTAATGGCTTCGAAATCAAGCTCATTTTAGGTACCGTTTTATTACTCACATCGCCTAAATTCATTAGTTGGCCAGCTTTCAGGCGAATAGCTTCAACTTTGTTTTTAAGGTTTTGATCAGCTTCTAGTTCAGCAGGAGATTCTTCACCGGTTAAACCGAAATCGCTTGCCTGCATTAAGACCACCGGCATTCCGTTATCGATACAGGTGACCACAACCTCATTAATCACATCTTGGCTGTTGCCACTTGGAAATAATGCCCCACAACTAGAACCCGCGATATCTAAGAAATCAATTAATATCGGGGCACTCGTGCCAGGAACACCATCAATTTGAGCATTACCGGAATAATTAACCTGAGCATTTGGCGTTTGAACTCTGGCAATAGCATTCGAACCCGTATTGAGCATATGTATTCGAACATCAGTAATGTCATTATTTGCAGGTACTAACCCTTGTTCGATAGCAAAAGGACCGACACCAGCGAGAATGTTACCGCAGTTTTGCGCATCACTCACTTCAGCTTTATCAACCACCACCTGTAAAAACAAATACTCTACATCAGCATCGTCTTGTTCCGAGCAACTGATAATAGCCACTTTACTTGTTAGCGGGTGAGCACCGCCCAAACCGTCAATTTGACGCATGTCGGGTGAACCCATCACTGATAATAACAGTTGGTTTCGTTCTTCGATATTTGTGGGTAAATTGTCAGCTAGGAAATATAATCCTTTAGATGTGCCGCCGCGCATAATTGAACAGGGAATCGCTATTTGCATGCTAGGTTTCCTCACCTTGCTTAATGTAATGTAATCCTTTTTCCGCTAATCGTTGACGCATGTTATAAATATCGAGTCCTAATTCACCATTAGCCAAACGAACACGTTTTTCTTCTTCATTGGCAACACGGATTAATACTTTTTCATGAACGCTATCGGCTTCTTCTTGTTTTACTACCACTATGCCATCGTCGTCAGCAACGATAACATCACCCGGACGAATATAAGCGCCGGCACATGTAATAGGTGTATTAACGTTAGCAATGGTTTCTTTTACGGTACCTTGTCCATAAACAGCTTTCGACCAAACCGGAAATCCCATTTCAGTTAATGTGGCAATATCTCGAACACCACCATCAATAATCAAACCTTTAACGCCTCTCGCTTGTAAAGATGTTGCTAACAAATCACCGAAATAACCGTCAATACAATTACTAGTAGGTTTCACCACTAAAATATCGCCAGGTTGACATTGCTCAGCCGCAACATGAATCATCCAGTTATCGCCAGGAGCAACTTCACAGGTAACAGCGGGTCCTGCAATAGCAGCAGGGCGATAAATTGGACGCATGTAATGGGCTAGTAATCCTTTTCTGCCTTGTGCTTCGTGTACTGTAGCAACTTCAGCGCCTTGGTATTTCGCAACAGTTTCTGGGCTCGGGCGAGCAATATCAGTAATACAAACAGCCATAGTTAACCTCTTAACCTTCTTTGATGTTGACAGTATGCGATAAGTTTATGAAAAAATATCTTTAGAAAACTGTTATAGATCATTAATTTTTTCTATAATGATAAATATATAGTAGTAATTATTTTAGATTTATTTATGTATATCAATACACGTCATCTCCTGTGTGCCCTTAAAATAAAAGAGCTTGGTACGTTAACTAAAGCAGCAAATGAAATTCATTTAACGCAATCAGCGTTAACTCAGGGTATTAATAAATTAGAAGCCGAGCTTGATTGTAAGCTCTTTGTTCGTTCCCACACAGGGATGCAAACCACCGAAATTGGAGACTTGTTCTTTCTACGTATAAGCCGTGCATTTGAGCATTTATATGAGTTCGTCACTATTGTGTTTGCCAATGACAAAACAAAACGTCAGACTTTTATTCGCTCAATTACTAGCCGCCAACTTATTGCGCTAAATAATATTGTTGAATTACAAAGTTATTCGGCAGCAGCAAAACGTTTAGATTTGTCACAACCAACGTTACACCGCAGCATAAAAGATTTAGAACATCTATGTGAACATCCTTTATTTGTACGTTCGCCCAGCGGCGTTGAACCGAGTTGGCATGCAAAAAAATTACGGCGTTACAGCAGTTTGTTTTTTGCAGAATTACAACAGGGTATTGAAGAAATACAAGAATTTAAAGGGCAATGTAATGGCTCTTTACGGGTTGGTAGTTTGCCTTTAGCACTCTCTGAAATCATCCCTTTAGCGGCGTTAACACTCAATAATGAATTTCCTGAAGCGAAAATATCCATTGTTGATGGGCCATACGGCGAACAGTTCAATCGTTTACAGCATGGTCAGATAGACGTCATTGTTGGTGCTTTACGATTACCTTTATCTAATCAAGATATAGTACAAACGGCATTGTTTAAGGATCAATTAAGTATTGTTGTTAAAGCGGAACATCCGTTGGCAACGCGGCAAGTTATTTCAACTGAAGAGTTACAACAGTTAGATTGGGTTGCTCCTGCAGAGAGTACACCTGCACGTCATGTTTTTAATCAAATATTCGTTAGCCGAGGGGTGGTACCGCCTTCTCATGTTATTGAATGTAGCTCTTTGGTTGCAGTTAGGGGAATATTGCTCAATAGTGAAAGAGCAGCGTTATTACCAGCCAGACAAGTAGAAGTTGAAGTGAAAGTAGGTTTACTCGTTGTGTGCCCAATTGTTTTACCCGATACAGACAGAAAAATAGGTTTGACTATGCGTAAAACATGGTCTCCAACAAAAATTCAAAACCGATTTTTAGACATTATCACTCAACTAACCAATATTAATTAAAAACCGGTGTGCTTTTACTCGAAAGTGATTAATGTAAGTTATTGGCTCACACATAGATATGAAGGGTAATATTTATATACAAACTAGGGTTAGAACATATGGTTCCTAAGTTGCGGTGAACTCATTATCTACCGCTCTTTACGGTTAAATTCTGACGGAAATTTGAGGGTGTTTGACCTATTTTTCGATGAAAAAATTTAGAGAAATGGGCTGACTCTAAGTAACCTAGTTCATTAGAGACTTCATTTATGGTCATCGATGTATATATCAGTAATCTTTTGGCTTCAATCAGCATACGTTCATGAATTAAATCAGAAGCCGAAACATCTAATGTATTACGACAAATCCGGTTTAAATGCGTTGCGGTAATATTAAGTAAACTCGCGTAATCAGCAATGGTTAACCTATGTTTAAACTTTTCATCTATAAGTATTCTGAACTCATGAAAAATAAACTGTTTTTTCTTGATAACAGTTTTCTGGTTACGATTATTATCAGGATTTAGATTAATAATTTTAGTAATTAACAGTGTCGCTAGGCAACGTAAATTTAAGCAGTGTATAGTCGTGCAACATTTTACCATTCAAACCATGAATTTTGTCACCTTGTATTTCAAATAGAAGCTGACAGAAATGGTCCGCTGTTGCCTTTGATGTGTAGCTTATTTTATTAGCTAAAATGTTGTCGAACTTACTAACTCTAAAAGAAATGCTTTCTAAGTGCCGCATATACAAAGTTAACTGCTCTATAGCTACCGCACACAAGGGGACGACACGTAATGAACCTTCTTTAGATGAAGCTTCATCCCCGATAAACCAAAGCCCATCCTCTATAAATATAAAGCTTCTACTTTCAAATAGATCATTAACACTTCGATGGCCTGTAGTAATTAATAAAAGTGTTGCTACATATTTAGCATAATTATTGTGAAAGGCAATAAGATCGGCTAAGTGTCGAGTGCGCTGCTTTGAGTGATTCACTTTATCTTTAAGTTTAGCTAGCCAAAGCTTAATTTCACTCATATTAACATTCACTTCTGAACTAATGTACTTAGATTCAGAAGTGACATTATTTCCCACCAATTCCCCAAAGATTGGCGTAAATGATTTTTTATGAAGCTTTACTGCATTGACTGTAGGTATAGCAGTGTAATAGCAGCCTGTTGGTATTACGTAATTACTTATAGGCTGTAAATAACTACATAAAACTTCGTCTTTTGTAGATCTAAACAAAAGGTTAAATGAAAAATCTCTTACCCTACTTTGCGTAAAGCGCCTTCCAAAATGGTGTCTTGTTTTTACAAATAATTAGTTTATATCTTCGATATTTTATTGGAATCTAATTTTTCATAAGAAAATAATCTAATGCCGTCAATTAGCGTCTTTGGCAAGCCTATGATCAAGCTTTGTGTGTGATGCTCGCTTAACCATTGCGTTTGAGTTTGATTAATCTTGTAAGGTTGCTTAATCGGTAGTGTGCCAAATTTACAGAGTCCATGCGGAGAAATATATATATGAAAGGGATCAGGGGGTTTAGGTAGTAGATCAACTATTTTAATATACTTTAACCAGCTTACATCTAAGCCTAGTATAAGCATCAATAAAACGCTGAATCTAACGATATCTTCTTCTTGTTTTTTATGGCCATGTAATAAAAAGTTATACAAAGCGATACCTTCATAATCGTTTAAAACGTGATTATGATTTTGTGCAAAATGGTTCTTTAATGGCAGTCTTATACGCGACCATTTAGCGAGTTCTCCTGCACTAATGGGCGCCTCACCAGCTTGGTTTTTAGCTTCTAATATATTCCGATTAATCGGTTCCCCATCTGCAGGATCAATTGAACTAACATCTGTTTGTTTAATTACTTTCGATGTTAAAAGCAGCTTGGCTGGCGTACTCGGCTTTTCGTATAAAGGAGCTTGGAAAGGCTTTTTATACGTATTAATATTATCCGCAGCATAGTTGTTCACTATATTAGTCAAAATGACTAATGATTGCTGAAAAGCTTTATTGGTATTTCTTTTGCTACTTATTTTTTTTAATTCGTTGAGAAAAACTTTAACAGGGTTGATGCTCTTACTCTTATCAATATTATGATAAATCTCACAAACGTTACAATTCGTACCTGATATTTCGCCTGATGTTAAAAGTCTTCTTACAGCACTTTGATTTGTATCGCCAAAGTGATAGTTAATATCAGTATTTCGAGCGCGCTTTATTAATTGATCTAAAAACACAACACAGCAGTGTTGTAGGCAGTCTCCCCAGTGAAATTCATCAACCTGGATCAACAAATAGTAGAAATGGCTGGAGTCATAGATTTCACTTTGCTCTTGGGTATTATTATGGAAGAGTTTTCGTTCATCTAACGAGGAGATATCTTGGTATATAAGGTCGAAATATTCTTCTTCAAAGTCGCTCCGTTTTTCATTAGCTAAACGATGCTTTATTATGGTTTTGAGGTGGGTAATAAAAACACCAAAATCAGGTAAACCGGTAAGTGCATTTATCGTGCTAAGAAACCCTTTAAGATTGTCGGGTAAATCACTAAAATTATATTTTGAAGCCATTTTACTATTAATTAAATGAATAAATACGATATATTATTTATAATACAGGCCATACGACAACTGAATAAAACGTGACTAAATTTGTGCCAAAAGTATGTTTGCGACAACGTTAACAAACATTGAAGTCACTAAATTAATTGTTATGGCCTTCTTGGTAATTACATTATTTTCAATTAGTTAATTTGTTTTTAGCGATTTGGCGTGTTAATGTGATGGGAGGTATATCCGAGTTTAGACTCCGGAGGTCCATCTGAGGTCCATCTCACCACGAGAGCATATCAGTGAGGGACTCTATTCGATTACCTTGACCATTTCTATAAAGTTTTTAATATTTT
>TARA_B110000091_G_scaffold74798_2_pt1 | contig 26089 bp, 27 predicted proteins | sample TARA_B110000091 | Tara Oceans TARA_B110000091 (sample SAMEA4397278) | marine metagenome | biome: Polar Biome; feature: [DCM] deep chlorophyll maximum layer (ENVO:01000326); material: water (ENVO:00002006), including particulate matter (ENVO:01000060) such as... | depth 35 m
GAAATTAAATCCACAAGGAACAGAATTTCAGGAAAAAGTGTGGGATGAGTTACTTAACATTCCTTTTGGAAGATCAAGAACCTATCTTGAGCAAACAAAACAAATAGGTAATGTAAAAGCAATACGTGCCGTAGCATCAGCAAATGGGAAAAATCCAATTTGGATTATTGTACCGTGCCATCGAGTTATTGGATCTGATGGGTCTTTAACTGGATATGCTGGAGGTTTATGGCGTAAAAAATGGTTGCTAGAACACGAAAGTGGCATTAAGCAACAAACACTGTTTTAAAATACCCTAACAATATTAAATCCAAAGAATATATCTCCATCACTCCAATCTCCTTCTGCATTACTAATAAATCCTGGTTCATTCGTTGATTGTGCATTAGAAAATAATAATTGAAATACGTGTCCGCCTGTTTCAATATCTAATCCAATAGTGAATGGATTGTTATAAATAGACTCTTCATATCTACTAAAATTATAGACATAATCTAAATTTACAGACATGCGCTTACTTACTTTCATTCTTCCTCCTGCTCCTAAAGCAAATTGATTATGCTGCTGTTCTGGTTCGTAAACTAAATTTTGACGCACAAAAGTAGGTGCTAATTCTATAGAGAATTTATTATTAATTCGTCTAGAAATTAGCAATTGTGAAGCGTAACTCACTCTGTCTCCAAATTTTATATATGGATATCTATCTGTGCTCACTTCTGAATTGATATTAGCAGTTGTATAACCAACAACACTCATAGGAAATTTATCATTCTGCTCTTTTAATTTAAACTTTGCAGATACTGCATAGGTTTTGCGTAAGGACTCTCTACTTATTCCTAACTGAACTCCATCAAAAACACCATAGACAAATTGGATTTTAGTATTGGCATTATCAAAACCAAAAAATGTACTAATCCCATCTTTTAAAGTTCCAAATCTATGCGAAACATACATGTATAAATCTCCTTTAGCAGCAACTTTAGTAGATTGTAAATTGCCTATTTTCATTGCTTTAAATGCTGGTTGTTCAAATTTCTCTTCAACAACTTCACTCTCCAACTCATCTAATAAATCATCTTGAGCGTACAAAACATTTAAACTTAAAATTGTAATAATTAGAAAATATTTCTTCATGATTTTTATTTAATAATAACGGTTTTATCTAATTTGGTTTCTTCTAATAAGTCATCATATCCTATCATACGTCCTTTAATTTCAATTTCTTGGCCAACTTTTAATCCTGATAGAGAAGTCGTTTCATCCATTTGACAAAATATAGTGTTATTTAAATTTATTCCTTGAACTTCAATTGAAGTAACTTTTCCTTTTATTTGAACTGCTGCATCATTAAAAAAAGCATTATTTTCTTTGATTTTAATTAAGAAATCCGTTGCATCTCCAGAAAACTTCAATTCTATATCATCTATTGTTTTGTGAGGCTTATATGTATATTTATACATTGAATAACCTCCAATAATGATTAAAATTAATCCTAATAAAATTCCTTTATTTCTTTTCGATAAACTCATACTCTAAAGTAATATTAATTTGTTCGGAAATCTTTTTTCTAACAATGTTTGGAATCTTAATCTCAAAATCTTGAGGCGTAACACTGAAGTCAGAAATTAATGAAATAGTACCATTTACCAATTTGATTTTGGCAATAGCCTCAACTTCTTTATCAATTCCTCTTATATTTAATGTTCCGTTAATAGTATATTCCTTTTCTGTTTCTGATAAATCAGAAAAATTAAAACCATCTATGTAACCCCTAAATGTTCCTTTCGGGAATTTATCAGAATCCATATAGTTTTCATTGAAATGCTCTTCCATCAAGGCAACCTCAAAATGAAAAGATTTCATAAATAATAATGCTGCAATACTACCATCGGCAGTGTTTACAATTGCAGTTGTACTATTACTAGTTGCTGCGACAGGTTCAAAAGCATCAACAGATGCTTTAAAATTTGTAATTCCAGTTTTAGTAAAATACTTTTGCGCTTGCATAGAAGTACAAAACGAAACAAGTAAAATACTTAAAATTATTTTTTTACTCACCATAGTAAATTTTTTTTGTGTTAGTGAACTTTTATAAATGTTTCATGATTCTTAATTTTCTAAATAACCATCAGCTACCCATTGATCAATTACTGCTCTTGTAGAAGAAGGTAAAATCCCACTTTGAGGCATAGGGTTTACTTGATCATTAATTCGATTCAATAAATTTCCATTTTCAGCAGCAAATCTCACATTCACATAACTAGAAAGGTCAAGACCTGCTTGTGGTGAGGATCCTCCATGACAAGAAACACAATTGGCTGAAATAATATTTTTCACATCATCATTGTATTTAATTGTTGTTGCTATTGGCCCTGTATCTTCGTCCTCTAAAATTGCCGAAGTACAACTAGAAAGTCCAAGAAAGAGTAAAATAAGTATTAAGGTGTAATATTTTTGTGAATTCATTATTATAATGTTTTATGTGTAATTATATTGTTTTGATAATTTAAAATGTCAATAGAAATTATCAAATTTCATTCCAATTAAAATTGGAAAAAGCATTTCGATAAATCTACAAAAAAAAATCATAGCCTATATATTAAACATTTTGACAATGGAATTCCCTGAGGTTTTAAACTATTTTTGTCTCTCTAACGTTTTTGAATAAATAAACTTTCAAAAATATATTAGTCCTTCCACCATTCTAAAAAAGTTGATTGAGTTTCTATTAGATCTATGGGCTCACCTATTTTGGGAGTAATTAATTCAATATTTAATTCTTCCGCTTTTTTGGATACACGCTCAACCGGATCAGTCCATCTATGTGTAGATAACTTAAATGCTCCCCAATGAATTGGCATCATTTTTTTAGCCTTTAAATCAAGTCCTGCTTGCGCCGTTTCTTCAGGAAACATATGAACGTCTGGCCATAATTCATTGTATTGACCACATTCTATCATGGCAAAATCAAATGGACCATACTTCTCACCTATTTCTTTAAAATGTGATGCATATCCACTATCTCCACTGAAAAAAATCTTCTCTACTTCTGATTCTATAATCCATGAACTCCATAATGTTTTCATTCTATCATTCAATCCTCTTCCAGAAAAATGCTGTGCTGGAGTACTACGAAAAACCAAATCATCAAATGCAACTTCTTCCCACCAATTCAATTCTACAATTCTTTCCTTTTCAATTCCCCATTCTTGCAAATGAGCACCTACACCTAATGGAACAAAAAACTTTCCAACTTTATCTTTTAACCTCTGAATAGATTCATAGTCCAAGTGGTCATAGTGATCGTGAGAAATTATCACAGCATCGATCTGTGGTAGTTTCTCGATTTCTATTGGTAATTCTTTACTAAATCTCTTCGCGCCTAACCAAGGATGTGGAGCAGGAACAGTTCCAAACATTGGGTCAATTAATATGTTTTTATGATTCATCTGCAATAAAAATGCCGAATGGCCAAACCAAATTAACCTCGTTCTAGAATTGTAATCTGCGACATTAGTAGAATCAAGTTTATGGACAACAATATTCTTTTGAGGCCTTGTACCTGAATTAGGGTTGAACATTTTTCTAATAACATTTACCATGTCGCCAAAACCCATATCCATATTTATACGCTTTTCATTAACAAATTTCCCTTCTTTATAGTTTTTATAGGTAGCGTATTTAAGTTCTTGTTCGCTTGTTGCTTTTCCACCAAATTGTGAACTTAAATTGATAAAAAGAAACCCAATCACAAACAACAACACTACTATTGAAACTAAACCTATTACCATTCTTTTAAGTGTTCTTTTTATCATAATCAATTTTCGATTTTCAAAAATATAAAGAACTATTATAGTACACCTAATTACTCATCCTTTTTATTATAATCCAAACTTCATTTTTCAATTTAACTATCAACAATAATTTTAAACTATTTTTGTTTTTTAATCGTTGGTACATAAATGAAGAACGTTTTATGGATAGGAATCTTTTTATTTGGGCTTTATGCGCATGGACAGACAGATTCTAAAAACTTTCGGACAAAAAAAATAACAGTTGAAAAAGATTCCATTATTATTGATTCTGTTAGTATCAATCCGTTTCATTTTAAAATTTTAGATTCAACTAAATCTATCATAGATTCAACCAATTATTCAATTGACTTTAGCAAATCACTTCTTGTAATTGACAGCAAAAAATATCAAGAAATTGAAGTTGAATATTTTGCGTATCCAGCATTTTTAACCAAAACATATTTTAAATTTGACAAAAAATTAATTGTAGAAAAACCTACAAGAAATTCAACTCTTTATTCTCTTAGAACAAATAATAAAAATCGCTTTTTTAAACCATTTGACGGCTTAAATACTGCTGGAAGTATTAGCAGAGGCTTAACCGTTGGTAGTAATCAAGATGCCGTATTAAATTCAACATTAGACTTACAAATCACTGGAAAACTATCTGACAAAGTAACCTTAAGAGCTTCAATTACTGATACTAATATTCCAATACAAGAAAATGGATATACGCAGCAATTAAATGAATTTGATCGTGTTTTTATTGAATTGTTTAGTGAAAATTGGAGTATAAAAGCAGGAGATGTAAATCTTGAAAACACAAATACTCATTTTGGAAATTTCACTAAAAAAGTAGCCGGAATTTCATTAGATGCAACAGTTAATCATCCAGATTCTAAAACAAACTTTTTTGCTTCAGGTGCTTTAGTTAGAGGAAAGTTTACAACCTACAAATTTTCAGGTCAAGAAAGTAATCAAGGTCCTTACAGATTGTTTGGTCCAAATAACGAACAGTATATTATCATAATTTCTGGTAGTGAAATTGTATATGTAAACGGAACTCCATTAAACCGTGGAGAAAATAACGATTATATTATTGATTACAATACTGCTGAAATTAGATTTATGCCTACATATCCTATCAATGCAAATATGAGAATCACAGTAGATTTTCAGTTTTCTGATAGAAATTATACCCGTTTTATTACTCATAATGGCGTAAATTATGAAAGTGAGAAGTTTCAAATTGGTGGCTCCATTTTTTTAGAAAGCGATTCTAAAAATCAACCTATACAACAAGATTTATCTAATATACAAAAAGAGATTTTAGCAAATGCTGGAAATGACCCCAGTCAAATGGTTGCTGAAAGTGCAGTTTCACAAGCATATGATGAGAATAGAATTTTATATAAAAAAGAGTTTGTTGGAATTGAAGAGGTATTTGTTTATTCAACCAATTCAACAGATGAATTATATTCAGTTAGGTTTACGAATGTTGGTCAAAATCAAGGAGATTATGATTTAATAAACACACTAGCGACTGGAAGAGTTTACGAATATATAGGTCCAGATTTAGGTAATTACAATCCAATAATTCAATTAGTTGCACCAAATAAATTAATGCTTGCATTAGTAAACGCTACCTATAACCCTTCTGAAAAGACAACTGTAAATGGTGAAATCGCTTTTAGCCAAAACGATCAAAACCTATTTTCTACAATAGACAATGATCAAAATGATGGTGTGGCTGCTAAAATTGAGTGGAATCAAATATTGATAGATAAAGCATGGGCCTTGAAAAGCACACTAAACTTTGAGTCTATAAATGCTAATTTTCAAAGTGTAGAACGCTTTAGAAATATTGAATTCAATAGAGACTGGAGTGTTCAAAACACTTTTGGAAATCAACAATTAGTTAATACTTCTCTTCGTTATTCTAATGAAGAAAATGGTGGTATTTCTTATCGCTTTGAAAAATTAAAATTCAGTGAATCATTTGATGGAAATCGCCATGTTATTGATGGTAATTTAACTTTTGATAAATTGAAGATGCACCTAGTGAGTAGTTTTCTTAATGGTGAAAGTATTGAAACAAAAAATACTTTTTCACGCCTAAACTTCTATTCAAAATATACTTTAAACAAAAGTTGGCTGGGAACAAGAGTAAACGCTGAGAATAACAAATTAGAGGATATTGTTACTCAAAACCTATCTCGATTAAGTCAAAAATTTAATGAGTATGAAGGGTTTTTTGGGGTTGGAGATTCTACAAAGGTATTTGCTGAAGTTGGTGTAAATTTCAGGTCTAATGATAGTGTGAAATCAAATAAACTAAAGCGAGTGAGCAATGCAAAAACATATTATATTAACTCTCAATTAATAAAAAATAAAAATTCAAAACTTTCATTATACGCCAATTTTAGAAACGTAGAAAATATTGATTTTAATAACACTAAATCTTTAAATTCTAGAGTGCTATATAATCAAAAATTGTTTAATAATATTGTTAGTTTGAGTAGTATTTACGAAACTGTTTCTGGAAATTTACCTCAACAAGAATTTACATACTTAGAAGTGGAGCCTGGACAAGGGTTTTATACTTGGATTGATTATAACAATAATAGTATTCAGGAAATAAATGAATTCGAAATTGCTCAATTTCAAGATCAAGCAACTTTTTTAAGAGTTGCCCTACCAACAATTAATTACATAGAAACGCATCAAACTAAATTCAGTCAGTCATTGAATTTGAATTTTAGTCAATGGAGTAATAAAGATAAATTCAAAAAAGCCATTTCTCATTTTCAAAATCAAACATTTGTTTTGATAGATAATAAACAAAAAAGAACTGAATCAGATTTTAACTTAAATCCATTTAAAATAGATACTGATGATTTACTAGCATTAAACTTTAATTTTAAAAACAGTTTATTCTTTAATCGAGGTAAGCAAAAATATTCTACAACGTATAATTTTATAGATTCTAAAAACAAAACTAGTTTTGCGATAGACAATATCGAAAATAAATTAAAATCTCATCAAATCCAATTTACACATAAAATTAGTGCGTTTTGGCTAATGGATATAAAAGGTAATATCATGAGAAACAAAAATACTTCTCAAAATTATGTAAGCCGAAATTATAGTTTGAATAGCAAATCTATAGATCCAAAAATATCTTACGTATATAGTCAGAATAAGATTTTCGAGCTGTCTTATCAGTATAAAAATAAGGAGAATACTATTGGCAATTTTGAACGTTTAAACTCACAAAAAATGGGTGCTTCATTCAAATCATCTAATCAAAAAGGAACCTCTTTTAGCAGCGAATTTAATTTCTTTATCAATGATTATATAGGGAATCAAAATTCTCCTGTGGCTTATCAAATGCTAGAAGGTTTACAACCTGGAAATAATTTCACTTGGAGTTTATTATGGCAGCAAAAACTGACATCATACTTAGACTTGAATATCAATTATTTAGGTAGAAAAAGTGAAACCTCTAGAACTATTCATACTGGAACAGTTCAACTAAGAGCTCATTTTTAGGCACAATTCTTGTTCACTAGTACGCAACTATAACATACATTTGCCATCTTATTTATAATATAAAAAACTATAACATGAAAAAAATCACACTTACATTTGTTTTATTAATCACTGTGTTCGCTTCATTCGCTCAAGATATTGAAATTGAAGAAGACACAGTTGGAAATAACGAAGTAAAAATAAACATGACTAATTTAATTGGTTTTAAATGGGTAGACTTCGCTTATGAGCGTTTAATAAATGAAGAATCTTCTTTTGGAGTTGGGCTTTTAGTTGCTCTTGATGATGAAGATACTGGATTAGATGAATACAGAACATTTTCTTTAACTCCATATTACCGCCATTTCATTTCTAATAAATATGCCGAAGGTTTTTTTATAGAAGCCTTTACGATGTTACATAGCGGAAAAGAAGAGTTTTACACTCCTAATAATAGCGGAAGTGGAACATATAATGAAGAAACATATACTGATTTTGCAGTTGGTGTTTCTGCTGGTTTTAAAATAGTAAGCAATAGAGGTTTTGTTGCAGAATTTTACGCAGGTTTAGGCCGAGATTTATTAGACAAAAGTGACTTAGAAGTTGTAGGCCGTGGAGGAATCTCTCTTGGTTATAGATTTTAATAGTTGAAAAATTGTGTAAAGATCACTTTAATTCAAAAAAAAGGAACTATAAACAAACCCTTGCAGCTCTTAATTAACCCTAAATATTTTTTATGAAAAAAATTATATTGATTACAATTATATCAATTGTTAGTTTATCAACCTACGCTCAAGAAGAAAAGGAAAACCATCATGAAGTGAAAATAAATGCATTTAATCTTCTTATTTTTAAACATCTTGAAGGCTCATATGAATATTTAATAAATTCTGAATCTTCAGCAGGTATAGCAGCTCGTTTTGCATTAAATTCTTATGATGATCGGAATATTATTTCCTATAATGAACGATATGTTTTTACAGGGTTTTATCGTCGTTATTTTTCTAAAAAATATGCTGCAGGTTTTTTTGTAGAAGGCTTAACCATGTATAGTCATACTGAAAATGATGTAGATATCATTGGTACTACATCTAAACAATCTTCCAATGATATAGCATTAGGATTTGCATTGGGATGGAAATTTGTAAGTAAAAGAGGTCTTGCTTTAGAGTTTTATGGAGGCATCGGTGAACAAATTACATCTTCAAATGATAATGTCGCAACCGAAGTTATTCCACGATTAGGAGCTTCGATTGGATATCGATTTTAAGTTTTGAAAAAATAAGTGCTAAAAAAAACCTCCAAGAAGTTCTTGGAGGTTTTTAGTTTTTTATAAGATTCTTACCATCTCAGGAATGATATCTTACATTTTCATCAACCATGTTTTCATTGAAACTTCTTTTACTATAATATCTTTCACTTCAGTTATTTTTACACGCTTTTGCTCCATTGTATCTCTATAGCGTATTGTAACTGAGTCATCTTCTAATGTGTCATGGTCTACAGTAATACAAAATGGTGTGCCATTTGCATCTTGCCTTCTATAACGTCTTCCAACTGCGTCTTTTTCGTCATATACTACATTGAAATCCCATTTCAAATCATCCATAATCTTATGCGCAACTTCTGGCAAACCATCTTTCTTTACCAATGGTAAAATAGCGGCTTTAGTTGGTGCCAAAACAGCAGGTAATTTCAATACAGTTCTTGTAGTCCCATTCTCCAATTCCTCTTCTTCCAATGAATTAGAAAAAATAGCTAAAAACATTCTATCTAATCCTATAGATGTTTCTAAAACATAAGGAACATATGATTTATTTTCTTCGTGATCAAAATACTGTAGTTTCCTTCCAGAATGCTCTTCATGTGCTTTTAAATCAAAGTCTGTACGAGAATGTATTCCTTCTAACTCCTTAAATCCAAACGGAAATCTAAATTCAATATCCGTAGCAGCATCTGCATAATGTGCTAATTTTTCATGGTCATGAAAACGATAATTACCTTCTCCCATTCCCAATGACAAGTGCCACTTCATACGAGCCTCTTTCCAATGCTTATACCACTCACCTTGAGTGCCTGGTTTTATGAAAAACTGCATTTCCATTTGTTCAAACTCACGCATTCTAAAAATAAATTGACGCGCAACAATCTCATTTCTAAACGCTTTTCCTGTTTGAGCAATCCCAAATGGGATCTTCATTCGCCCTGATTTTTGAACATTTAGAAAGTTTACAAAAATACCTTGTGCAGTTTCTGGGCGTAAATATAAATCCATTGCATGCTCTGCAGAGGCACCTAATTTAGTTCCAAACATTAAATTAAACTGCTTTACATCCGTCCAATTTCTAGATCCTGATAAAGGACATGCAATTTCTAATTCTTCAATTAATGCTTTGACGTCTGCCAAATCTTCTTTTTCAAGAGATTGCCCTAAACGTTTTAAAATAGCAGTTCCTTTTTCTTTATAACCCAATACTCTTGGATTGGTAGAAATAAACTCGTCTTTATTAAAAGTTTCTCCAAAACGTTTTGCCGCTTTTTTTACTTCTTTTTCAATTTTAGCATCTAGTTTTCCAACATAATCTTCTACTAAAACATCTGCTCGATACCGCTTCTTTGAATCTTTATTATCAATCAAAGGATCACTAAAAGCATCTACGTGTCCTGATGCCTTCCATGTAGTTGGATGCATAAATATTGCCGTATCAATTCCGACAATATTTTCATTCATCTGAACCATTGCTTTCCACCAATACTCTCTAATATTTTTCTTTAATTCAACTCCATTTTGTGCATAATCATATACCGCACTCAATCCGTCGTAAATTTCACTGCTTTGGAATACATAACCATATTCTTTAGCGTGTGAAATAACACTTTTAAATTTATCTTCTTGTTTTGCCATAGTACAAAAATAGTAAAGGTTTTAAGATAATACTCATTAGAAATAAAAAAAGTGAATGCTATATTAAAGCATTCACTTTTTTATAAAATTTATAACAAATTCTTATTTTAATATGAATTTTGATATTCCAACTAATCTTCCGTTTAAGAAAATATGAACTGTATGTGTTCCTTTTGTCATTTCTTTTCTATTAACTTCAATTAATGAAATCACATCAATGTTATCTTTAGTATATTCAACTGAAGTTTTATCGGTATATAGAATAGTTTTACCATTTTCTAGAGCTTCTTCTCCAATTCCATGTACCACTTCTCCCTTTGGGTTTAATACTTGAATCAAAGCATTTTCTTCTCCTTCATCAGCCAAATTATTTCCTGCAATTGTAAAACTTATTCTTAATGCGTCTGTTCGGCTCGCTCTAATGGTAGATATAAGCTTCCCATTATTACGCTCTTTCATTGAAATCGTATTAATACTATTCACTTGTAATTTTGCACCAATTCCAATTTTCTCTATCAATTCATTATTCTGAATATTTAAAGTGTCTAATTGTGCTGTTTGACCTTGAATAAATGCTCGTGCGCTATCAATCTCATTAGTCAAAAATTGATTTGAAACTCTTAATGAATCATTTGCCTTAAATAAATCTTGATTAGATTGCTCTAAATCTTTTATTTTATTTCGATAACGTCTAATAATGCTGTAATTCGCCTTTTTTAGATTCTTTACAGAATCTAAAAACATGAGAATATCTTCTCTTTCTAATTTTAACTCTTCAGATAATGATGAATTATCTTTAATTGCCACATCATACTTAGCAATCATTTCGTCTAAATCTTGAGTGATTTTAACTTTTTCATCTTCTAAAAAAGTGTTCGCTTTTTCTAATTCTGCATTATTATAGAACATGTATCCTGAAAGCCCTAATAATACTGCAACTAAAATTGCAATTAAAATTCGATTTAACGAATCCTTTTTTTGTTTATTTTCCATTTGTAAATAGTTATATAGTGTTGTAAACCTCTAACGTGCAAATCTATTAAAAATTATCTATAACTGGTTATTTTTCACATACATAAATAAGAGCAGGAGGAAGATTTAGTGGTTCAAATTTCAAAACTATTTTTTTGCTAAAAATTGCTTTAAATTGTTTTAAAAACTGTGTGCTATATTGATATTGTACAAACCTGCCGTTTTCTTGTAAAGCAGTATACGAATTTTCTACAATTACTTTTGAAAGTTCTTTAGGAAGGATTGCTAATGGAAGGCTAGAAATAAAATTATCGACCTTATTAAAACCTAACTTTTCTATTTCTTCTTGCACATTTTCTGCAGATGCATTTAAAACTATTATCTGCTTATTATCAATTTTTCTTAGGTCTAATAAAAAAGTTTCGTTGATCTCAAAACATATTAGAATTGCAGATGGGTTTAATTTTTTTAGAATTTGTTTAGTTATTATTCCGTTTCCAGAACCATATTCTACAATCAGTTCAGAAGTAGAAAAATCTATATTCTTTAATATTTTCTTAACCAAAAAACGGGAACTTGGAATAACAGTTCCTGAAGTTTTTATGCTTTTTATTGCTTCTTTAAAAAAAGTTAGTTTTTTTCCCATCTATTTAATTAATTTTTCAAGTTTAGTATCTTTCTTTAACTTGCTGTCTTAATTATCACAAAGATGCAAATATTTAAAGATATATTTTATTTATTTTTTCCTAAAGTCTGCTTAAACTGTAAACTTCAACTAAGACAGAATGAAACTACAATATGTACACCTTGTAGACATGATTTTCCTAGAACATGTTACACTAATGTTGAAAAAAATTTACTTGAAAATAAATTTTATGGCAGAATCCCTTTAGAAGAGGCAACTTCATTGTTCTTTTTTCATAAAAAAGGGAAAATTCAAACTCTCATTCACCAACTAAAATATAAAAATCAAGAAGAAATAGGAACTTTATTTGGTAACTGGCTTGCCAGCGAAATGCAAGAAAGTAGTCGCTTTAAAAATATCGATTACATAGTCCCAGTTCCTTTACATCCTAATAAACGAAAAAAAAGAGGGTATAATCAATTAACAAAATTCGGAGAAACTCTTGCTAATAAGTTGGATGCTGTTTTTATAGAAAATAAATTAATTAAAATAAAATCTACAGAAACTCAAACCAAAAAAAGTCTCATTGAAAGGTGGAGAAATGTCGATGAATTATTTCAACTTTCTGATAGTACTTTTTTTGAAAATAAACATCTCCTTTTAATAGATGATATCATAACTACTGGAGCAACAATTGAAACTTGTGCAAATGAACTACTAAAAACAAAAAATATTAAAATCAGTATTGCTGTAATGGCTTATACTGAATAAAATATCTCTAAAAATAGTTCGTTATATGATAAAAATATATTGTTTCTTTGCATCAAACAAATTTTAAATGCAGTTTCGTTATTCATACTTAATATACAGTTTAATCATATTACTTGTGCTTGAGAGTTGTGCGCGTAGAGGAAGACCAACTGGTGGAGAGAAAGATAAAGATGCTCCTATTATGGTTACTGCAACTCCTGATCATGAAACTACAAATTTTACCAGCGAAAAAATTAGAATTAATTTTGATGAGTATATAAAATTAAAGGATATAAATAAACAATTAGTTATTTCGCCTCCAATGGAACATCAACCAATAATTACTCCTGTTGGAACAGCAAGTCTGTTTATTAATATCAAAATTCTAGATACACTTAAAGAAAACACAACATACACTTTTAATTTTGGAAACAGTGTTGAAGATAATAACGAAGGAAATCCTTTAGAACAGTTTAAATATGTTTTTTCTACAGGAAACTATATTGATTCTTTAACCATTTCTGGTAAAGTTTCTGATGCTTTTAACAAAGATCCTGATGACGGTTTATCACTCTTGTTATATGAAGTTACTAAAGACTATACGGATTCAATAATATATAAACAAAGACCTAATTATATTGCAAATACTTTAGATAGTGTTGGATATGAAGTGACAAATCTTAAAAGTGGTAAATATTTATTGATTGCATTAAATGATTTTAGTAACAACAATAAATTTGATCCTAAACAAGATAAAATTGGATTTTATCCTGACTTCATAAACCTTCCAACTGACTCTGTATATAATATATCACTTTTTAAAGAAGAACTGCCTTATAAACTCATGAGAGCGGCTGAAGTAAAACAAGGACATATCTTTTTTGGATATGAAGGAAATCCGCAAGGAATAAAAATAGAGCCTTTAGATACAGTTTCTAAGGATTTCAAATCTACTTTAGTTTTTGAAAAAAATATAGATAGTGTTAGTTATTGGTACACTCCAAGCAAACTGGATTCTATTTTATTTAAAGTAAGTACTAAAAATAAAATTGATACGGTAACGGTAAAACTGCGCTCAAAAGAAATAGATTCTTTGGTTGTAAGTAGTGTTGCTAGAAATAATTTAAGTTTAAGAGATACTTTCGCTATTGCAACCAATATTCCAATACAAAAAATAGATAAATCTAAAATATCCCTCATTGATAAAGATTCAATAAATGTCAATTTCACGACTTCACTTGACGCTTCTAAAATGAAATTAAAACTGAATTTTGATAAAAAATTTGACACTAATTATCAATTTCGCTTTTTGCCTAATGCAATTGAAGACTTATTTGGAAATATAAATGATACCCTAAATTTCTCTGCTAGAACAAAGCACCCTGATGATTATGGCAATATAAATTTGACACTTACAAATGTTGAAAGTTTTCCAATAATCATTGATCTTATTGATGATAAAAACGAAATTGTAGAACAGGTTTATGCTACTGAAAACCAATTGTTTAAATTTAAAAATTTAGACCCTAAAAATTATTCTTTTAGAGTTATATTTGACGTAAATAAAAATGGAAAGTGGGATTCTGGAAATTTTTTGTTGAGAACAAATCCTGAAAAAATCAAGTACTATGATAAGGTAATTGAGATTCGGGCAAATTGGGATTTAAATGAACCATTTAATTTAAAATAAAATAAACTAACCTATAAGACGTTTTAAATGAAATGCTTTTTTTAAATTTGGTTTTTAGGAAAAAAAATAATTGATAAAAATTATAAAAATATTACTTCCAATATTTGTTCTTTTATTCATAGTTACAAATACATCTGCACAGAATTGGTCTAAGTATGGTAAAAATAGCCATGAGATTGGTTTTATGAGTGGCTCTTCTCACTTTACAACTGATTACGGAGAACGTTTTTTATTTAAAAGTAACGTTGGTGGTAACGTTGGCCTAGGTTTTGGAATTATACATTACTTAACGTTTACAGACTATAGGTATAGATGGAATAGGCAAACTAGTTATTGGGCTGAACACTTTAGACTTAGAAATGAAATCTCTTTTATGAGTGCTGATTTAGATCATTTCGGTCAATATGTTGATGAAAGTCAAACTTCTTTAGAGGCTGACCAACTTAGGGCCATGCATGGGAAATCGAACGTTATTAATGTAGGAACACAATTGGAGTGGCACATACGCAATATTGAAGACTTTGGATCTAGAAGAGATCCTTATATGAAGTTTTCTCCTTATATTAGTTTTGGTGTTTTAGGAGTATTTTACAATCCTTCCTTATATTCAGACCTTGGTGATTGGAAACTGAACCAAAGTATTTTATATCAAAAATGGGCAGTTCCAGGAACCGTAAATGATGAAGCAAATTTCACTCTTTCTTTAACTGGTGGTATTGGTACTAGAATGAAAGTAAGTGAATATGCTGATATTTTTATAGAGTCTAAATGGCAACATTACTTTAGTGATTGGGTTGATGGATTAAACGCAACAGATTCAAGTGCAAATAATGAATTCAATGATTGGAATCTATTCCTACATATTGGCTACATCTACTATTTAAACTAGAATAAGTGCTAAAAATTTGCTAGAGCATTTGAAATATCTTTATATTAAATTGCAAAAAAAAACAAACGTTCTATTGTTTTGTAAGTTTTTTAATTAATTTTCCAACTGTTAATCCTTGTCCAATTATTGAAAATACAACAATAATATAAGTAATTACTAAAAATAAATCTCGATGCATTTCTTGAGTTAAACTTAATGCCAAGGCTATTGAAATACCACCTCTTAAACCTCCCCAAGTCATAATCAAATTTGTATTTGGAACAAAATCGAGTTTTTTAGCAAAGAATTTTATCGGTAACATCAATGATAAATAACGAGCAAATAACAACATTGGAATTGCTAAAACACCTGCTAGAATAAATTTCCCGTCAAAAGTTAAAACTAGGATCTCCATTCCTATCATAACAAATAGAATGGTGTTTAATAGTACATCAACTAATTCCCAAAATTTATCTACATATTGCTCTGTGATTTTACTCATTGCTGTTTCCCTTACCGTATCATTTCCAACCATTAATCCCGCAGTTACCATCGCTAAAGGTGCCGAAACATGCATTTTTTGTGCCAATACTGTCCCTCCCATAACAGCAGCAACCGTTATTATTACTTCTATATCATAATCATCTATAGATTTTAAAAGTCTGTACGTTATCCAACCTAATGCCAATCCTAAAGCAATTCCTCCAACAACTTCTAACAAAAATAATTCTGCCACATGAGCAAATGAAACCTCTGTACCGCCTTTTGCGATTTGATAAATGGTTAAAAACACTACAACTCCTACACCGTCATTAAATAAAGATTCTCCTACAATTTTAGTTTCCAGTTTTTTTGGTGCACCTGCCTGCTTTAAAATTCCTAAAACAGCTATTGGATCTGTTGGAGAAATTAAGGCTCCAAATAACAAGCAATAGATAAAATCAACCTCAAAACTTAAGATTTGTAACAAGTAATAGGTGAATACACCTACAATAAATGTAGACGAAATTGTTCCTAAAGTAGCAAAAGTAAGAATCGGCTTTCGCTGAATTTTTAACTGCTGAAAATTTGTATGTAACGCGCCTGCAAATAACAAGAAACTTAACATTATATCTAATAAGACTGTTTCAAAATCAATACTACTTATTAAGGCTCTTTCCTTCTCTAATAGTGTGGTGTCAAAATAACTTACCCCTAAAACTACCAAGGTAAATAATATCGTGATCACCATTAATCCAATGGTGTTTGGCATTTTTAAAAAGCGAACATTGATATATCCAAAAAGTGCTGAAAGCACCATTAATATTGTGATAATTATAAATACACTCATCTTATATTAGTTTTTTTAATGCTAAAATATATCCCAAGTGTATTCCTTCATGGAAATTGTTGAATTCGATAGCAGAATTAATATCTGATAAATTCACATTAACACTTGTTTTATATTCATTATACGTTTTAAAAATTCCAATATTAAAATCAGTATCAAATTGATTTGGAATCTCTATAAATTGAACCTTAATTTTTTCAAACTCTTCTTTTGAAATATCGCTTTTAGGTGAGGTCCCTTTTTGATATAATTCAACCAATTTATCAGAAATATTTAAAGGTAAATTCGAGAGTTGGTAACACAATAACTGCTGCGTAACTAACAAGTGAGCAATATTCCAAGCAATATTATTTTTAAACCCTTCAGGGATTTTATTGAGTTGCTCTATTGAACAATTTTCAATAAGTTTTAAAATTAATATTCTGTTTTCCTTTAGAATTTTGAATTGATTCTTCATCTAATAAATTTTCTATAAAAATAAATAATTTTCTATTCAAAGGCCTTACATTTATAACATGAAAAAAATTTACTTTTTAAAAACATGTGATACCTGTACTAGAATATTAAAATCTATCAATTTAGATGGTTTTATACTACAAGAAATAAAGACTGAACCTATAACAGTTACTCAATTAGAAGAAATGGTTGCTTTGTCAGTCAGTTATGAATCACTTTTTAGTAGAAGAGCAAAGAAGTACAAGCAAATGGATTTAAAAAACCAAGAATTAAACGAAAGCGATTATAGACAATTGATATTGGATGAGTATACTTTTTTGAAACGTCCAGTTATTATTATTGATCAAGAAATTTTTATTGGGAATAGTAAAAAAAGTGTTGAGGCTTTAAAAGAAAAGCTAAATTAGTTATTTCCAATAATCGCCAACCCAAGGTGCAGCTCTTACATATCTATACCATTTTCCGCGACCACCTTTAATCGCTTTATGTGGATTTATTTCGCCATGAAAAATAATAATTTTGGCTCCTTTTGGAATAACTGGTTTTTTCCAAAATGCTAACGGAAATCTTGAAAGACAGTCATATTTATAACTTGGACACCATTCTTTGTCCCAATACTGAAGCTTTCCTTTATCATTTATTGCATGTGTTAAGTATTCTTGTTCATTTCTATGAATTTTCAAAAGTGTATCAAAATTGGCAATGAAATCATCAAAAACGTAACCGTGTTTTGCAATATCAAATCTATACACTGAAGAATTTCCTGTAATTCTCCAAGACCTCCAACTGTGATCTTTTATAATTCTAAACTCTCCTTCAACATCAAAAAAGCAATCAATGTTGTCTACTATTACAATATCTAAATCTAAAAACAAGGCTCTTCCTTCTAGTCCATACAATGGAGATTTCAATGTGGTTAATTTTTTCCACATTCTTTCCGGAAGATTAGAATCTAAATCTATTTCTGGAATTGGAAAACATTGAACATCATCTATTATTCCCGATTTATCATCAGTAAAACAGATGATTTTAAAATTATAGGTTAAATTTTTTGAAACCATGGAATGCAAACGGTTTACATACTCTGCACCATACAGAGTTCCCCATTTCATGCAAAAAATATAGTTTGTTTTTTTCATCTAAATTTTATAAAAACTTCCGATCTACTAAATCTAAAAAACGCTCTTCATATTCTTCTTTTCCAGTCCAATCATAATCCGGTTTTACCATTTTTTTTATAAAATTACGAGCTTCTTTTTCAGTTTTAAAAGAGTTTAATTGTGATAATACACGATTAAAATCAGCTTGAGAATTATTAAACAAATGCTTCACAAAAGCAATTCTATCATTCAACCCAACTTGAATGTTTTCTTGGTTTAATGTATCGTTTAATGATGACTTTGTCTTTGTTTTAGTTTCACTTTTTTGAAATAGATCTGCAGTCACATCAACTGAAACCGTTCCTTTAAGCTCTTCTTCAAAAGATAATTGTTTTTTTATTTCTTTAACCTCAACAACCTCTTTTTCTGGAACTAAATTTAAAACAACTTCAGGTTTTTCTTCTTCAACTACTTCCTCATCCTCAAGAGTAAATACTTTTTGCTCAACATTGACTTCTTTAACAACAGCAACTTCGATAGGTTTATCGACAACTGTCTCTATTTTTTCAATCAATTCTTCACGCGATTCTTTTGCCTCTGGAGTCGTTTCTAAATAATCGTCTACAAACATTAAAACGGCTAACTGTTCTTGTAACTTCTGTGCTTTTTTATGTAATGCTGTAATATCATCCCGATTTTTCATCTGAAGAATGCTATGTGCAATACTCACTAATTCAGCCTCCAATTTTTTGTGCATAAGTTGATAAATTTAAATAGTTTTGACTGTTTATTTTTGATACATTTGTAATGATTAGATCATAAAAATTATAAAAATCCTTACAAGTCCGAAAATTACAAAATGTTTCTTGAAAATACAGTAAATCATACAGAACAATTTGGTTGGATCGAAGTCATCTGTGGTTCCATGTTTTCTGGAAAAACAGAAGAATTAATTCGCCGACTTAAAAGAGCTCAATTTGCAAAACAAAAAGTTGAAATTTTTAAGCCTTCAGTTGATGTGCGTTATGATGAAGAAAAAGTGGTTTCACATGACTCTAATGAGATTCGTTCCACTCCTGTTCCTGCTTCTGCAAATATTAGAATTTTAGCTGATGATGTTGAAGTTGTTGGGATAGATGAAGCACAGTTTTTTGATGATGAAATTGTTGCTGTTTGTAATGATTTAGCAAATAGAGGCGTTCGAGTTATTGTTGCTGGTTTAGATATGGACTTTAAAGGCAATCCTTTTGGTCCAATGCCTGCATTAATGGCTACTGCAGAATATGTTACAAAGGTTCATGCTGTATGCACTAAAACAGGAAATTTAGCGCATTATAGTCACCGAAAATCTGCAAATGAGAATTTAGTTTTATTAGGTGAAGTTCAAGAATATGAACCGTTGAGTAGAGCTGCATATTACAAAGCAATACTGAAAGACAAGGTTTCAAAAATGGATGTTACTGAAGAACAAGTTAAAAATGAAACGAGCAACTAAAAGTTTTATTTATAAGAAAATAATTAATAGCGAACTGCATATGTTACCCTTAAAATACAGTCTAAACATATGAAAAATAATCATGTTACAATACTTCAAATTGATTTAAATGCAGTTTCATTTAATTTAAATTATTTCAAATCTAAACTTCAAAAAAACACAAAAGTATTAGCTGTAGTTAAAGCATTTGGTTATGGTAGCGATGCAATCGAAATTGCAAAACATATACAAAGTGGTGTTTCTTATTTTGCTGTTGCTTATTCAGATGAAGGCATCGCCTTGAGAGATGCTGGAATACATACTCCAATTTTAGTTTTACACCCTCAAATATCTAATTTACAGTTAATTATTGATAGGTGTTTAGAGCCAAACCTATATAACTTTTCTATCTTAAACAGGTTTATTGAGTTAACTGAAGCGCAAAAACTAAATGATTATCCTATTCATATAAAATTTAACACTGGTTTAAATAGACTTGGGTTTAAACCCAATGAAGTAAATTCTATTGCTGAAAAAGTGAACGCTACAAATTCAGTTAAAATCACTTCAATATTTTCACATTTAGCAGCATCAGAAGATAAAAAAGAATATGATTTTAGTCTAAATCAAATTTCATTATTCAAAAATTTAAGTAGTGAATTTGAGAGAAAATTAGACTATAAACCTATGTTGCATATGTGTAATACTTCTGGGGTTGTTAATTTTCCTGAAGCTCATTTTGATATGGTAAGATTAGGAATTGGTTTGTATGGATTTGGAAATGAAAATTCTGTGACGAATGATTTAAAAAATGTAATAACATTAAAAAGTGTGATTTCTCAAATTCACACAATCAATAAAGGAGAAAGTGTTGGTTATAATCGTTCTTTTATTGCAGATACAAAAATAAAAACAGCCACAATTCCAATTGGTCATGCAGATGGAATTAGCAGAAAATTAGGGAATGGTATTGGTTTTGTAACAATCAATAATCAAAAAGCATCAATAGTTGGTAATGTATGCATGGATATGATTATGGTTGATATAACTACTATTGATTGTAATGCTGGAGATGAAGTTGTGATTTTTGACAATCAACAAACGATTGAAGAATTATCAAAAAATTATGACACAATCCCTTATGAATTAATCACAGCAATCTCACAACGAATTAAAAGACAAATAAAATGTTAATTTTTTAGTATATTAGCAATTAACAACTAACTAAAAACTAATTAAAATTATGGGAATGCTTAAAGAATTTAAAAGTTTTATTATGACTGGTAACGTAGTCGAATTTGCAGTAGCTGTTATTATGGCTGGAGCAATTGGAGGCGTTGTAAAAGGATTTGTGAACAATATCGTAATGCCTTTCGTAGGCCATTTCTCTGGAGGAATAGACTTTGCAGATAAAAAATATGTGCTTGATGCAGCAATAGTTGATGCAGCAGGAGCAGTTTCTACTCCTGAAAATGCAATTATGTGGGGATCTTGGATCAATACAATAATTAACTTATTAATTGTAGGCCTTGTAATGTTTATGATTGTAAAAGCATATAATAAAAGTAAAGCACCTGTTGCAGCACCTGCTCCATCAGGACCTTCTGATAATGATTTATTAAAAGATATTTTAAAAGCTTTGAATAAATAATTCTTTAGATAAAAGAATATTATTTACAAACCCTAACTCGTTGAGTTAGGGTTTATTTTTTTGACTCATATAGTTGAGCAATTGTAAGTGTGTTTATAGATCTTTTAATTAGAACTAATGCATCACCAACTTTCACATTCCCAACTTCTAATACTTTAAAGTAAATTCCACTCATAGAAGTATCCCAGAATTGTTTGATAATTGCTGGATCATTAAAACGAATTCCTAATTTATAACAAGGCTGCCTTGGCTTGGTTACTTCTAGTTTACATTCTCCTAATTGGTATGTGCTTCCTACAGTAATTTCTTCTTCATTTAAATCATCAAATGTGATGTTTTCGCCAAACATACCTAATTGCCAATCTAAATTTGTATGTAATTTTTTGAAATAGTCATAGTGTTTTTCTGAATAACCATAGACTGCTTGCTCAATTCCACCATGGTGAATTCTGTCAACCACTGAGTCTCCTTTTACATCTTTGCTTCCTAAAAAAATGAGTTTATCAACTGGAAATTTATAAATTCCAGTTTCAATTTCTTTCTTTCGCCAAATAACTTTTTTTCGTTCACCAATATTTACGGATACTACTTTCATATTATTTAACTTTAAACTTCAGCAACTCATCTGCAATTTTACGATCATTAGAAAGTCTTGGGATTTTATTTTGACCTCCTAATTTCCCTTTAGATTTCATATACTTTTGAAATCCTAATTTTTTAATTTTAGTAACCTTCAAAGACTGTAAAACTTTACCTTGAATTAAATCAAAATAGTATGAATTTTGTTGTTGTAAATATTCGTCAAGTTTTAAAGAAAAAGCGTTTAAGTCTTTTGGATCATTTTCAAATTCTACAAACCATTCATGATACGGGAGTTCCCCTTTAACATCAATTTTTGGAGCAACAGTATACTCGGTAATACTAGCGTTTATTGCCTTTGTAGTCAATTGCATTGCTTCTTCAACTTCTTTGGAAATCACATGCTCACCAAATGCAGAAATAAAATGTTTGATCCGTCCTGTAACTATAATTCTATGAGGTTTTAAAGAAATGAATTCTATTGTGTCTCCAATATTATATCCCCAAAGCCCTGCATTGGTATTTAAAATAATCACGTAATTAATTTCTAATTTAACATCAGCGATTGATATTCTTGTTGGATTTTCATCAAAAAACTCATCCGCAGGAATAAATTCATAAAATATTCCAGCATTTAATGTCAACAGCATTCCTATTTCATCAGTATCTTGAAAGGAGATAAAACCTTCAGAAGCAGGATATAATTCTACAGAATCTACTTTTCTTCCAATTAATTCTTCAAATTTTTTTCGATAAGGTTCGTAGTTTACGCCTCCATAAACAAAGACTTGAAAATTAGGGAAAATCTCTCCTACTTTTTTACCCGTTCTTTCAACCAAACGCTCAAAATACATCTGAACCCAAGAAGGGATCCCTCCAATCAATCGTAAATCTTCATTTACCGTTTCATCTATTACTTTTTCTACCTTCGTTTCCCAATCTTCAATACAATTGGTTTTATAACTTGGTAATCTGTTATTTTGAAGATATTTTGGAACATAATGTGCAGAAATACCTGACAAACGACCAATTTTAATTCCGTTTTTTTCAGTTAACTCAGGACTTCCTTGTAAAAAAATCATTTTCCCATTTACAAAAGCTGCATTTTTTTTACGATTTATATACATCAAAACGGCATTTCTAGCACCTTTAATCTGCATGGGAATAGACTCTTTGGTAATTGGAATATACTTCGTTCCAGATGTAGTCCCTGAGGTTTTACCAAAATAAAGTGGCTTACCCTTCCATAAAACATCTGGCTCTCCCGCAACTACTCTATCTACATAAGGCTTAAGGGCTTCGTAATCTCTAATAGGAACGTTGACTTTAAAATCTTCGTAGTTTTTAATTTTTGAAAATTGATGATCTTTTCCAAATGCTGTTTTTTTAGCATCTGAGATTAAATTCCGTAAAACCTTGTTTTGTGTTTTAACTGGAGTATCTGCCCATTTATAAATCTGTCTCGTAATTCGTTTAGCATAGGGTATGGCAAGAATAGATTTTATCATTTATTCGAAATCAATAAAATTAATAGGATTAACTGGATAACCATCATTCCATAATTCAAAGTGTAAATGAGGCCCTGTAGAAAGTTCTCCTGTAGAGCCAGAACTTGCGATTACCTCACCAGACTTCACTAAATCACCTTGCTGTTTGTGCAACCCTCCATTATGCTTATAGACTGATATAAATCCTTTAGCATGCTCTAAAATAATGACATGCCCTGTTTCGGCTGTCCATTCTGCAAAAATTACAGTCCCGTCAGAGATTGCTTTCACTGGCGTTCCTGTTTTTACGGCAATATCTAAAGCATAATGTTTTAAATTTATATCATAATTTGAAGTTATAACCCCTGTAATTGGAGCAAAAAAAACAATATCCAACTCTCTTTTTGCTTCTTCAAAAAAACTGTATTTTTCTTCTCGTTCAACCTCAACTCTAAATAATGAATCTATTTCTGAGGCATTTATTTCCATTGAATCTTTATCAAACTTAAAGGCGTCTAAAACTGAACCTTTATCAAATTCAAAATTTGTCACATCACCAGTTAAAACATTTTTTAACTTATTTATATACAGGCTATTAACAGAAATTATATTTTCTAAAGAATCTACTTTAAAAACTAAATCTGTTGCTTGTTTCTTTAATTTTGTTGAAGCGTAACCTGGAATATACTCTTTTATGGGAGTGAATGCTATTAATACGGATGTGAAAACAATCAACAGTATTGCAAAAAAACTTCCAAAAACAAAAACATTTAAACGACTGAGTTTAAATGAAAATTTTTCTTCAAACGTGTCTTCATTAATAATTACCATTCGGTATTTATCAATCAACTTTTGTCTAAACTTTTTTTTATTTGTATCCTTTATTGCCATTTAATTCAATTAAAACAAATATACAACGGATTTTTATTTGTTGAAGTACAAAAGTGGAAGGAGATTTTTAATTAAGATAATTACTTCTTATAAAAATTCATTTCGTCAAGATATTCCCAAACATTTTGAGGTAACAAAGGGCGAATATTTACATTTTCATTTATAGAGTTTCTAATAAAAGTTGAAGAAATTTCAACTATTGGCGCAGCTACTTTGTGAATTTTTTTATGATTAGCAAACTGAATTTCACCTTTTGCATCTGATATTCTTGGGTACACATATATATGATGGTTTTCTAAAATAGTTTTATAGTTTTTCCAACGGTGCAAACTTTTTAAATTGTCTTCACCCATAATTAAACTAAACGTATCTTTTGGATACTTTTCAGCAATATGAGCCAATGTATTTACGGTATATGAAGGTTGTGGAAGGTCAAACTCTATTTTTGAAGATTTTAATTGCGGATACTCTTCCAAAGCAGCATCAACCATCCTTAATCTATGATGATTATCCAAAAGCGAACTTTTCTTTTTATGAGGATTGTGTGGTGTTACAACCAACCAAATTTGATCTAAATTAGAATGTTCCACCATATGATTAGCAATAATTAAATGACCAACATGAATTGGATTAAAACTCCCAAAATATAAACCAATATTCATTATTCGCTTTCTTCTTTTGAATTAATAAAATTATCAACCAATTTATAAGCATCTTTTAATGCAGCATCAAGGGTTTCATTTACAACGATAACGTCAAATAATGGTGATGTCGCCAATTCAGCCGAGGCTTTTGCGACACGCATATTTATTTTATCATCGCTTTCTGTTTTTCTTTTCTTTAAGCGAATTTTAAGTTCATCTATACTAGGTGGTTTCACAAAAATCGCTAAAGTTTCTTCTGGAAATTTTCTTTTTATTCTTAATCCTCCAGAAACATCTATATCAAAAATAACATGCTTTCCAAGTTTCCAAATCCTGTCAACTTCTGTTTTTAGAGTCCCATAAAAATTATCTCTGTATACTTCTTCCCACTCTAAGAATTCATCGTTTTTTATTTTACCTTTAAATTCATCTGAAGATAAAAAATAATAATCTTCTTCATCAACTTCTTCACCTCTTTTTTCTCTTGAAGTGGCAGATATAGAAAATTCTAATTGCAATTCTGGCTGTTGTAATAAATGTCTAACAATCGTAGTTTTTCCTGAACCTGAAGGTGCCGAAAAGACAATCAATCTTCCTTTTTTACTCATTACAACACGTTTAAGTTCTGTTCTTTAATTTTTTCTAATTCGTCTTTCATTTCAACAACAATTTTTTGCATATTAGCAAAATTAGCTTTTGAACCTAGTGTATTAATTTCTCTTCCCATTTCTTGAGTAATGAAACCAAGTTTTTTTCCATTAGAAGAATTGTTATCGTTCAATTCTTTTAAAAAGTAATCTAAATGGTTTTTTAAACGAACTTTTTCTTCTGTAATATCTAACTTTTCTAAATAGTAAATTAACTCTTGTTCAAACCTGTTTTCATCGACCTTGACCTCTAATTCTACAATTGCTTTTTGCAATTTATCTTTTACATTCTGAATTCTTAATGGGTCAATTTTAATAACATCTTCTAAAAGGTTTTGAATTTTTTCAATACGCTTTTCAAAATCTAATTTCAAAGTATTTCCTTCATCTGATCTATATAAAACTATTTTTACAATAGCACTATCTATAGCATTTTCAATTAAACCCCATTCTTTATCGTCAACAGATTCTCTATTGCTTTGTAACGTTTCTGGTAATTTAATTGCCATTTTCAACAATTCTAAATCAGATGCAGGAGAAATTTCTTTCAACTGACTCATGTACGCTTTTATTGAATCTTGATTTATTTGAGTAGCTAAATTATCCCCGATATTTTCAACATAAATAGAGAAATCAACTTTACCCCTAACCAATTTGGCTGCTATTTTTTTTCGAATTAAAAGTTCTTTTTCTTT
>TARA_B110000091_G_scaffold200145_1_pt1 | contig 25134 bp, 24 predicted proteins | sample TARA_B110000091 | Tara Oceans TARA_B110000091 (sample SAMEA4397278) | marine metagenome | biome: Polar Biome; feature: [DCM] deep chlorophyll maximum layer (ENVO:01000326); material: water (ENVO:00002006), including particulate matter (ENVO:01000060) such as... | depth 35 m
AATACTGTCGCTCAAGAAAACTGCAGCCTTGAAGATGCCATTGAAAACATTGATATTGGCGGCCCTACAATGGTTCGTGCAGCAGCTAAAAACCACAAAGATGTGACAATCGTGGTAAACGCAAGCGACTACGACCGTGTTATTAGTGAAATGCAAAACAACAATGGTTCAACAACGTACAAAACACGTTTTGATTTAGCGATTGCCGCCTACGAGCACACTGCACAATACGATGGCATGATTGCTAACTACTTCGGTAAAATGGTGCCTGATTACACCGAGGAAGCTGCTGTAGAGACTAAATTCCCACGTACTATCAACATGCAGTTCACTAAAAAACAAGATATGCGTTACGGTGAAAACTCACATCAAGATGCTGCTTTTTATGTTGAAAATGACATTGCTGAAGCATCAGTTGCAACAGCAACTCAATTGCAAGGTAAGGCCCTTTCGTTTAACAACATTGCAGATACCGATGCAGCACTTGAATGTGTTAAAGAATTTGACGTACCTGCGTGCGTAATTGTAAAACATGCTAATCCGTGTGGTGTTTCAATTGGGGACAATATTCTACAAGCATACGAGCGCGCTTTTAAAACAGACCCTACATCAGCATTTGGTGGCATTATTGCCTTTAACCGAGAGCTAGATGCAGCAACTGCACAAGCAATTGTTGACCGTCAGTTTGTTGAAGTAATTATTGCACCTAGTATTTCGAGCGACGCTGCAAAAATTGTTGAAGCTAAAAAGAACGTGCGCCTATTAGAGTGTGGACAGTGGACAGGTAAAGCAGCTGGCCAAGATATTAAACGCGTTAACGGCGGTATTTTAGTTCAAGACCGCGACTTAGGCATGGTAACGCAAGGCGACTTAAAAGTTGTTTCTAAGCGCCAGCCTTCTGAGCAAGAACTTAAAGATTTACTGTTTTGCTGGAAAGTAGCTAAATTTGTTAAATCAAACGCAATTGTTTATGCCCGTGACGGTATGACCATTGGTGTAGGCGCAGGCCAAATGAGCCGCGTATACTCAGCTAAAATTGCAGGTATAAAAGCCGCCGACGAAAACCTTGAAGTTAAAGGTTCAGTTATGGCGTCTGACGCATTCTTCCCATTCCGTGATGGCATTGACGCAGCCGCAGCCGCTGGCATTACTGCGGTAATTCAGCCTGGTGGCTCAATGCGTGATGAAGAAGTGATTGCAGCTGCTGATGAAGCTGGCATGGCAATGGTACTAACTGGTATGCGCCATTTCCGCCACTAATCACACAAAGGGTTAAACGTTGGTTTAACCCTTTTTGTTTGCTATAAATTCACGTATTCTGATTATTCAATAACCTATTTAAAATTATAATGTGAAGGAACAAACAATGAAATTTGCGCTAAAATCGCTACTTGTAGCCACACTAACAATGACATCGACTATGGCGCTTAGCCATAACCACGAATCAAGCCTTGAACATGCACTTCAATCAAGCGAACGCAATGCTAAAAACAGCGCTCGTGATGAATATCGTCACCCAGCTCAAACACTTGCATTTTTTGGCTTTAAACCAACCATGACAGTTGTTGAAATTGCACCCGGTGGTGGTTGGTATAGTGAAATTTTAGCGCCAGCATTAAAAGAGCAAGGCACTTATTATGCCGCGCACTTCCCTGCTGATTCATCAGTTGGCTACTACCAACGCTCTCTTGCAGGCTTTAAACAAAAAGTAGCTGAAGATGAGCTCTTTAGTAGCGTTAAAATTACTGAGTTTGCACCTGTAACACATTTAGATATTGCGCCAGCTGGCAGTGCCGATATGGTTTTAACATTTCGTAATGTACATAACTGGTATATGGGCAAAGATAAAAGCGGTGCATTAAGTGCATTCCAAGCTTTTTATAAAGCCCTTAAACCAGGTGGTACATTAGGTTTAGTTGAACACCGTTTAGCTGAAGAACGTGCTGATGAAGATCAAAAAACATCAGGTTATATGAAGCAGAGCTACGTAGTAGACCTTGCTGAACAAGCTGGGTTTGAATTAGTAGCAAGCAGTGAAATAAATGCAAATCCAAAAGATACAGCCGATCACCCTAAAGGTGTATGGACGCTACCACCAAGCTTAAGACTCGGCGAACAAGATGCTGACAAATATAAAGCCATTGGTGAAAGCGACCGCATGACGCTGAAATTTAAGAAACCGCTTTAAATAGGAATTTTCGCCATGAATGTTTTAGTCATTGGCAGCGGCGGCCGCGAACACGCACTTGCGTTTAAAGCCGCTCAAAACACCAAAGTAAATACTGTATTTGTAGCCCCTGGTAATGCAGGTACTGCACTTGAACCAAAACTTGAAAACGTAGCAATAAACGTTGACGACTTAGATGGTTTACTTAATTTTGCACAGCAAAATAAGGTAGAGCTTACTATTGTAGGTCCTGAAATACCGTTAGTACTGGGTGTTGTTGATAAGTTTCGTGAACATAACATGGCTATTTTTGGACCAACGGCGGGCGCAGCTCAGCTTGAAGGTTCGAAATCGTTTACTAAAGACTTTTTAGCACGTCATAAAATCCCTACGGGCGACTACCAAACGTTTGAACAGATTGAGCCTGCCCTTGCTTATTTAAAAGAGAAAGGCGCGCCAATTGTTGTAAAAGCAGATGGTTTGGCTGCGGGTAAAGGCGTAATTGTAGCCATGACGGAGGCCGATGCCGAAGAAGCTATTCGCGATATGCTTGCGGGTAATGCTTTTGGCGATGCGGGAAGTCGTGTTGTTATTGAAGAGTTTTTAGACGGTGAAGAAGCGTCTTTCATCGTAATGGTTGATGGTAAAAACGTATTACCATTTGCAACCAGCCAAGATCATAAACGCGCTTACAATGGCGATGCGGGTCCTAACACGGGTGGCATGGGTGCATACTCACCTGCACCAGTTGTTACTGATGAAATCCACCAGCGTATTATGAACGAAGTGATCTACCCTACGGTAGAAGGCATGGCAAGCGAAGGCCATCCGTACACCGGCTTTTTATATGCAGGTTTAATGATTGACGAAACAGGCACCCCTAAAGTAATTGAGTACAATTGTCGCTTTGGCGATCCTGAAACTCAACCAATGATGCTACGTTTGCAATCAGATTTGGTTGAATTGATTGAAGCTGCTAACCGTGTAGAACTTGATAAAACAACAATTGAGTTTGACCCACGCGCAGCCGTTGGTGTTGTACTTGCCGCTAAAGGCTACCCTGGTGATTACCCTAAAGGTGACGCTATTTCGGGGCTAAAAGTGGATTACCCTGCAGGTGAAAAAGTGTTTCATGCGGGTACTAAACAAAGTGGCAATGACGTTGTAACCGCAGGCGGTCGCGTATTATGCGCAACAGCACTTGGTAACACTGTTACGCAAGCGCAGCAACGCGCCTATGAGCTTGTTAAACAAATTAGCTGGGATGGTATGGAATATCGTACAGATATAGCTTACCGTGCTATTGCACGCGAGCAATAGCCTATAATACCTATTCATTGGTATAACCAATTAATTTAACTAAAAAAGCGCAGTTTCCCTGCGCTTTTTTAGTGCTACACTAATTAAAAGGTTTTTTAAAAGTAAATTAACGTTGGAACTAAGAACTTTACGTTACCATGCAATTGCTGTTGCCATACTGATTTTTATATTTTTTATAATCAGTACATTGGCATCAAACTTAGTCGTGCCTACACGATATACAATTGATAAAACGGCTCCAATGTACCTCGATTACGCCTACTATATTGACGAAACCAAAACTAAAACATTCGATACCATCATTAACCAACCTGAATTACTTACTCATCAACCATTTTCAGATGTTCCATGGAGCTTTAGCCAACAAAATTATTGGTTGTTTCTTGATTTAGAAAATAAAAGTCTTAACAAGCAAAATGTTGTAGCACATTTTGACAACCCTATGGTCGATCACCTTACGGTTTATCGCCTCGATAAAAATAACAAACTAATTGAAACATACAAACTCGGCGATAAAGAAGAAGCCCTCTCTTTGTTTGAATACAGCGTACCGCATATTCGCTTTTTAGTAGAAAGAAAATCATCACAACGCCTAGTAATAAAAATAGACACAATAGGCATAAGTAAAACACCTGTAAACTTGTATCGTGATAAAGAGTTTATTGACTTAGTGCGCTCTCAAGCTGGGATCTGGGGTATTTTTGTAGGCGTGCTATTGATGGCTGCGCTTTACAACTTGGTGCTTTATTTTGGTATAAAAGACCGTGTTTATTTAATTTATATTGGCTACATCGTCAGCGCTATTACGCTAATGGGTGCAGTACTGGGCTTTGGTTTTTATTTATGGCCTAAGCAATGGCAGCTCTTTATTCACGAACAAATTGTATTTAGTAATTATGGGGTCGCCTTTTTCACCCTTGCTTTTTGCACCATGTTTTTGCGCTATCATAAAGATAAATGTTGGCGTTATAAAATGAGCATAGCTCTACTTTGGCTAATGTTTACTCTTGCTGTATGTAGCTTGTTTATTCCTGAAAATATAGCGGCTCCTATATTTTTTGGTGTAATGGTACTGCTTTATATTACTTGTATTATTTTAATATATAACAAGTTACGCAGTGGTTTTAGGTGGGCTAAGTTTTATGTTTTATCATGGATACCGCTAATTTTTGGTGCGGCAATTCAGCCTATGGAACTCACTGGTGTTTTACCGTATACCTTTGCAACCCGCCATGCCTTTTTAGTCGCTATTTTGTGTGAAGTTATTTTAATGGCGATGGCATTAGCAGACAGGGTAAGGTATCAGCGAGAACGTGCGCTTTATCATGCCACGCATACACAACAAACACGATTACTTAATAGCTCCAAGCTAAAACAAGCATTTATGGCACTACAAAGCCAAAACCGCTCAACAACGTTGTGTTTAATAAAAATACGTCACTTTAATTCACTCAATACAATTATTACCTCTTCTCAGGGCTACACACTTATAAAGCATATAGCCAAAGAGCTTGAATTAGAACTCAGCCATGAACGTGAATTTACAAACCTCGAAACAGATTTAAACACCAGTCCTCGCTTAGCCGATTTAAGCAGTGGTGTATTTGCCTGTATTTCTACAAAAACACAAAACCAAGAAATGCTAGAAGCACTACTGACTAAAATAATTAGTAGCCTACCAAAACAATATGAAATTAAAGGGCTAAACCTGCAGCTTAGTTACAGTATAGGTATTAGTAGTGCAGGCAAGACTAACGACTTTGAATATTGGTTAAAGCGTGGTTATTTAGCGCTTAAAAAAGCAAAAGGTAGCGTTAATCAAGTTGGGTCATCGTCAAACGGTAATAATCTGATGATGGACGTTGCTCTAGCCGCTAAGCTGCAACAAGCAATCAAAACAAATCAACTGGCGCTTTATTACCAACCTCAAATAAACTTATTAAGTAACCACGTAAGTGGTGCTGAAGCTTTATTACGTTGGCCCGACCCAACTTACAGCAACTTATCAATTGAAGAGCTAATAATACTTGCTGAACACACAGGTATTATTAACGAGCTAACACTGTGGGTAATAGAGCAAGCTTGTAAAGACATAGTTGAGCTTACTAAAAATGGCTATAACGAGCACACAATTAGCGTAAATTTAAGTGCTAAAAACTTAACCATAAATAATTTAGCCGAAAAAGTAGAAAATATTTTAATTAAATACCAAGTGCCGGCACACTTACTTAAATTTGAACTAACCGAATCAGCCTTCGTAGATAGTCAAGATGCACTTATAGAGTTAATTGATGAGTTAACCGCATTAGGTATTAAAGTGGTACTGGATGACTTTGGGACAGGCTACGCGTCACTTAGCTACTTAGTTAATTATCACTTTAGTGAGCTTAAAATAGATAAGTCATTTGTTTTTGATTTGCCTAACAACCCAACTCACCAAGTTATTGTACAAACAGCCATTGATATGGCGCATAACCTCAATTTATCAATAACAATTGAGGGGGTAGAAACCCAAGAAATCCATCACTTGCTCAAAGATATGAACGCTGATTCCGCCCAAGGTTATTTATACGCAAAAGCACTGCCTTACACCGACTATTTACACTTCTTAAAAAGCCAATATAGCTTAAAAATGTTAGACTCCTCTTTTTAACATCTTTAGGGGCCAAGTAAAGATGCAAGGCACACTGCGTAAACTAAAATCGAGCTTAACCGAACCAGTACAATATCACTTACCTGTAGGTGAACACTTAGTAGACTTAAATGCATTTATAGGTAAGGAGCTTACGCTTACCTTTAGTGGCACTATTTTATGTTCTAACTGCGGTAAAAAAACCAAAAAAAGCTATTCTCAAGGTCACTGTTTTGTATGTATGCGCAAGCTTGCTAGTTGCGATATGTGCATAATGAAACCAGAAACCTGCCACTACGATCAAGGCACTTGCCGAGAGCCGCAGTGGGGCGAAGAAAACTGCATGATCCCACACTATGTATATCTCGCTAACACCTCAGGTTTAAAGGTAGGTATTACCCGCCACACACAAATACCGACTCGCTGGGTTGATCAAGGCGCCACTCAGGCATTACCTATTTTTAAAGTGCAAACTCGCCTGCAATCTGGTTTAGTAGAAGTTGCATTGGCTGAATTTATTGCCGACAAAACTAATTGGCGCAATATGCTAAAAGGTCAAAACGACGCAATTGACTTAAAGGCAGCGGCAGCCGAGCTGATCCCACAAATTAGTGAAAAGCTAAACGAGCTCAGTGAATTATTTGGCGCAACAGCAATAGAGCAACTTGATGAAGATGTGGTTGATTTAAACTTTCCAGTAACCGAATACCCAACAAAAATCAGCTCATTTAACTTTGATAAAGACCCTGTTGTAAGTGGTGTTTTACAAGGTATTAAAGGTCAGTACTTAATCTTTGAAAAAGGCGTTATTAATATACGTAAATTTACGTCTTATGAAGTAACCGTAGGCTAACGGGCCATGTTAAACAGCTACCCACAATTATTGGTTATTTATAATGAGCTTGAGATAGCCCATAACCAACAAGAGCAACAAGAGTGCTTGCACAGCGTTACGCAAAGTGAGCTAAGCGATGTGCGAGTACTTAACAAGCAAGGTGACTACCTTAATTTACAAGGCACTGTTTGCCCTAAATTGAATGGCGAGCAACTAGCACAGCTTGTTACAGCTTACTTATTAAATGAAGGACAATGCTGCCTTGGTAAAATCAAAACCCTAAGCACAGCGCAGGCGTTTGATTTACTAGGGCTATAAACACTCTCTTTATTTAAACCTCAGTAAGCACTTTTATATGCGCTACAGCACTGCGACCTAAAGCTGATAGCGCATAGCCACCTTCTAAATACGAAATAACCCCTTTGCAACCGCCCTCTTTAGCAACACCACATAGTTGCTCGGTAAGCCAAATATAGTCATCTTCAACAAATTTTAAGCTTGCCATATCATCTTCTAGGTGAGCATCGAACCCTGCGCTTATAAAAAGTAATTCAGGTTTAAACGCTTTTAATTTTGGTAGCCATTGCCCAGTAAACACCTCTTTTAAATCGTCGCCATTACTGGCAATTGGCAGAGGTGAATTAACTATATGGCTATTATTTTTAACCGCTGTATTTGGATAAAACGGATACTGAAATAACGAACAAAGCAGTACATTTTCGTCATCAATAAAAATATCTTGCGTGCCATTACCGTGGTGTACATCAAAATCCGCAATAGCAATGCGCTTAACCCCTTTGCTTTGTGCGTACTTAACAGCAATAGCTAAGTTATTAAACACACAAAACCCAGATGATGAGTTTTTGTTAGCGTGATGCCCTGGCGGGCGCACTGAGCAAAAAGCAGCATCGAGTTTATCGGCAAGTATTTCATCAACCGCTAACAATCCTGCACCTACTGCCCGCTCAATCGCTTTAAACGAATCGGGGCACAGCCACGTATCGCCATCTAAATTAGCGAGCCCTTCTGTTGGTAGCGTATTTTCTACGTGTTTAAGTAAAGCTTCATCGTGAGCAAGTAAATAATGTTCACGCTCGGCCTTGGGTGCTTGTAGGTGTGTTAAGCCAACATCTACGCCGCTGGCAAGTAATCGGTCTGTTATGGCATCTAGACGTTCTGGGCACTCGGGGTGGTCGTCTATCATTTTATGCTTACGGCAATGAGGATGAGAAATAACAGCGGTACGCATAAAAAGTCCCTTACAAGGTGTAAAAACTTAATATAGCAAAGCCACCGATGGGTGGCTTTGCGACTTTGGTTTATATCAATACTTTAAATATCAATATTAGCTATTTTGCTTTTAAATGTAGGTTTCTAAAGTCAAAGCTAAAGTCGGTCACTTGTGTTGATACCGCACGCATTTTGGCACTGTTTACACGATTTTGTGAGCTCATTTCAAAACGAATAAACGTATCTGCTTCTAGTAATTTTTCATCCCACTTAACAATAAATGTATTGCCAGTGTAATGCTCAAGAGTGCCTTTCAAGCGTTTAGTGTGCGTAAAATCAATGCGTAATTTACCATCTAACTGCTCAATAATTACATCGCCATACCAATCATCGTGCAATGTACCGGTGTAATTAATATTTGGTAATTGTGGTTGGTAGTCAGCGGGGGCTTCTGGTTTTGCATTAGCATACGCTTGTTGTTTGCCTTCAAAATGACTTTTAGCTAAATCCTCTACCCAGTCTTTATCTTCAAGTTCAAGTGCATCTTCAAGCACTTCATGGGTTACTGCCGAAAGTGCACCGAAAGCTTGTTGATTAGATAAAATAACAATACCGAGTTTTTTCTCAGGCAATAAAGTAACTTGCGATACCATCCCTAAAATACCACCGCCATGACCTAGCTTTTTAAAGCCGTGGTAGTCTTCAATACTCCAACCTAACCCATAACCCCTAAACTGCTGATGATACGATTCAAACGCACTTTTAGACGTCATAGACGTAATATGTGGGTGCCACATTTGCGCTTGTTGCTTTTCACTAAATAGCTGCTCGCCACTTGGCATTTTACCGCCTGCTAATTGCGTACGAAGCCATTGGCTCATGTCGCTTACACTTGATGCAATGGCGCCTGCACCTCTAAAGTCTTCAAGGTAGTTCACAAAAAAGGGATGAAGCGTGCCATCCATAGGAATATGACCTGTCGCCCAGTTTTTATTCCTTTTTGGAATACGTGAAAAGCCCGCGCGTGAGTTATCCATGTGCAGCGGTTGTAATATATTTTTTTCGATGTAATCGTTCCAGCTCATCCCCGACACACGTGCAACCACTTCACCAGCGGTAACAAACATCAAGTTGTTATAAGCGTACTTACTACGAAAGCTGCTCGCTGGTTTTAAGTACTGTAATCCCGCTAAAATTTCATCAACTGATTTATCCGTGCTTGGCCAAATCATTAAATCGCCTTGCCCAAGCCCAAGCCCACTGCGATGACTTAATAAGTCACGAATACGCATTTCGCGTGTTACGTACGAATCGTACAACCTAAACTCTGGTAAATGATCAATTACGCGGTCATCCCAGCTTAATTTACCTTCATCAACCAACTTTGCCAGTGCCGCAGTAGTGAATGCTTTCGTGTTTGAAGCAATACCAAACAAGGTGTCTTTGTTTACTTTTTTGTTGGTATCGAGATTAGTTACACCAAAGCCTTTAGCAAATATTACTTTATCGTTTTCAACAATGGCGACTGCCATACCGGGTACGTCAAAACGTGCCATTGACGCTTTAATTACGTCGTCAATTTTGTTGGTATCAACTTGTGCCCAGCTGCTAAACGTAGTGCCTGCTAATAGTGCAATTGTGGCAAGTTTGGTTAATTTCATATCAATCCTATTTTATTATTTTTGATGAACTGCAAATTCAATTGCTGCGCGCTCTTGATTGGTGTCGCTTTTTTGTGCGCGATTTAATATGGCATCACTGTATTCTTTTGGTACGCCCGCTTCAAGTGAACCGCGATGAACGTGTTTTATGTACCAATCATATGGGAGTACATTGCTGTCATGGGTATTAGCTATATAACAATGTGCGGCTACAGTCTCACCCGTTAAAAGCGTTGGGGCTATATCTACACAATCGTAACCTACGCCCTCAATACCATCTAAAATAGCTTTTTCTTCTTCATTGAGCTCATAAATAACGCCGTAAACCAATGCATCTTCTTTATCGCTTGGACAAATACTGCATTTACCTGAGCCATCTTTAAATAGCATATCAAAAGTAAGCTCGTAGCCCTTAAGTACCGCGGTTCCTACACGCTTTACATTGGGCAAGCGCGCTAACAAACGATTAGATGACATATTAGAACCAAACGAAAAATTATATAGCGGCATTTTTATCTCCTGCGCTTTTTGAATAAGTTAAATAACAACACGTACTGCAAGTGTAATTAAAATAATGCCAATTCCACGGTCAAACCAATAACCGCGTTGTTGGAAAAAGCCTCTTACATTATTTCTAGAAAGTATTATTGAAAGTATTGAAAACCACGCCCAAGTAGCCAATGCCATGTACACGCCGTAGCCGACCTGTACGCTAGTAGGTGTTGTTGGGCTAATCACGAGTGTAAATAACGACATAAAAAATAACGTGGCTTTTGGGTTTAATGCATTGGTGAAAAAGCCGCGCCTAAAAGCCACCCAAACGGGCTCCTCTTGAACGGTTTTGTTTTCAATATCTTTTGCAGCCTCGCCTTCATTACTTGCAGGCGGTTTTGCAGCTCTAAGAGCTTGTACGCCTAAATAAGCTAAATATGCACCAGCAAGGTACTTAAGCGCCATAAATAAACTAGGCGATTGCGTTAAAATAAGCGCAACACCCAAAACACAATAGGCAACGTGCAGTAAAATAGCAGCGCCAACACCTGCGCTTGTCCACAATGCATTGCGCCTACCTTGTTGCACACTTTGCTTGAGCACAACGGCAAAGTCAGGCCCAGGACTTGCTACTGCAAAAAAATGAGCAATAACAATCAGTAAAAATTCATCTAAGTATTCCACGCAAATCCTTGCTAGTTTGGCGAATAAGCTAATAACAGCGGGTTGGCCGAGTTATTTACCAATGCTTTAATTTCTTTTTGTGCTTTTTTAAACTGGCCACGTAAATGCGGCTTTAAGTGTTTTTTAGACACCTTATCGTTTTTAAAGTAACTAATTAGGGCATGCATAAATACCGTATGCGTTTCACTTAACTTAGCTTCACGGTTAGCGTATGGGTTATAGCAAGAGCCACAACCCCCTTTAAACTGATACACCGTGTTGCTCATCATTACACCAAACCCTAAAAAACAAGCAAGTGCATCAGCAGCTTGTGGTAAATACTCCCTACCACCTGGCGGTAGCACCCCAACGTGATGAATAAGTATAGTAGCCAGAGTACCCGCATAACTTGCCACTAAATCTTGTGGCTGATTAATCTGATTAGGATTAAAAGAAATATTAATCGTATGGCTTGGCGGCACAATTAAATGGCTGCCTTCGCCACGTATTTCATTGCTAAATTCAAAGTGTGGAAAAACTTGCGGTTGTAATTGCTGCGGTGCAACTAGTTGGATAGGCCATGCGTTCATACCCGCGTAATTAGTAACGCGGTTAAAAACATTACTCGCCATTTCTTCAATGCTCGATACCGAATCAGGGAAAAAAGTGGCCGTTGGCAGTATTATTTGAGTGTGCTTTGTAAAAAACTCAGCATCAAAGTTTTCTACAGCCCAAATAAATGTATCAATAAGCCATTGCTGTTCTTGCTGCTCTAATAATGGCTTTGATTTAAATAAAGCTAACATAGTGTGCTCTTTTAGGTTTTAGTTTAGGTGCTTACGTAGGTGCTAACTTAGTCTTTTTGTGTAAGCGCCCAGTCCCACGCTTGAGTATTGTATAGCGGCACTGTTGATAGCGCATGGTGGTGGCTACCACTGGACTCTTTAGTTGAGTACGATAAGTACAATAAAGTACGATTTTCAGCATCGTAAATACGACGCACTTTTAGTGATTTAAATAATATACTTTTAGATGATTTAAAGATCACTTCGCCCGATTTGCTACGGTCTATTTTTTGTAGCTGCTGCGCTGTAATAGGCCCCGTTTGACGACACGCTATAGACATATCAGAGGGATCAGAAAAGTCCAAATTAGCCTCTATATGACTAATATGACAAGTAACGCCCTCAACAATAGGATCTTGCTGCGAATTTACCACAACATCCTTAGTTGTAAATAGCCCAAGGCTTACCGACGCAACATCGTCAGAGCAAGCACTTAACGTAACAATTGCACCTGCAAGTAAAGCTAAACGTTTAAATTTTTGTGGTAATTTCATACTTATCCTTAATGAATATATAGGTAACTTAGTAGATAAATTACTAAGCGAAGGTTCACCTGTTTGTTTTTATACTAACATCAAAAATAAATACGACTAAATTAGTTTAAAGTAAAGATTTTAGATAGCTCAGGGTTTAGCGACCCCTCTTGTATTTGATACAATTACCTCTCGCTCATGCAGTAACTCATAATAGGAAACGCCTAAATGCCGCACATTATTATTGAACACTCAGAAGACCTCCCCGTTTTACCTCAAGTATTGGTAGAAAAAATTCATACAACCGCTTTCGAAAGTAACTTGTTTGAATTAGAAACTATAAAAACACGTGCTATTGCTTATCAGCAATATCAACTTGGCGCAGGAAAATCAGGGTTTATACATATCGCGGTACATATTTTGGCAGGACGCTCAATTGAGCAAAAACAAATGTTAAGCGAACTGCTACTTTCATGTTTAAAAACATATTGCAGAGCATCAGACAGTCTAAGCGTAAATATTTACGATATTGAGCATGAGATATACCGTAAAAATTAGTTAACTCTTGTAGTTTTGAGCAATAAAAGTAAACACTAGTAAGTAAAAAGCCCCAATCGGGGCTTTTTTAATTCTGAAATTAAATGCTAAACACTGTCACTTATTAAAGCAAAGCATCTGATCTAACGCTGGAATTTAATAGTACATTCGCACTATTTCAAATTTAAGAAGGCTTAGCTTAATCTATGGATTTAACTTTATTTAGATTACGCTTATTATTAGGGATAAATAAAGAATAATAAATTGCCCGATATGAAATTAATGCAGCTTTAAATAATTTTAATAGATATTTACTTGGGAAAGTTTGTAAAAGTGGTGGCCCCTCCCAGACTCGAACTGGGGACCTAACGATTATGAGTTGCAAAACAAAGACTTACTACGAGTTACTTTTTGATATAACTATTTAATAATTTTCATAGCTATATCATGGGGTTATTGAATAAACCCTACCTCTGATGCATAAATCATTATGTATTTCAGAACGTTAAATTTTACGTTCAAAGTAGCACAGAGGTAGCACCATATGTCAGACACAAAATTTCGCTTCACAGAGTTGTCGCTTGAAAAGATAGAATCAAACGGTAAACGCACTCGTTATTATGACAATCTATTGTCAGGACTCATTTTAGATGTGAGCGTAGCTGGTAAAAAGTCATTTAGAGTTTATAAAAAGATACCAGGGAGAGATACTCCTATTAATGTCACCCTTGGTTACTTTCCATCAATTGCACTCGATGATGCAAGGCGAATGGCTAGAAAGGTAATGGCAGATATAGCTGAGGGTATTAATCCTAATGACCTTAAGCGCCAGTTTAGAGCGGCTTCGATTACTCTGAAAGAAGCTTTTGATTCATACATCGAATCTAGAGATCTCAAGCCTATAACCAAAAGAGGTTATAAGCAAAAAATGGACTGCTATCTACCGGACTGGCATAACAAGCGCCTAGCCGATATTAATCAAACAATGATTTTAAAGCGCCAACGAGAAATAACCTCAAGAAGCCCTGCTCAGGCAAATTATACCATGCGCCTAATGCATGCTTTATTTAACTTTGCTAAAGCTGAATACAAATCTTCTGAAGGTCGCTCGTTATTTCCAGAAAACCCTGTAGATGCACTTTCTGAAAAACGTAGTTGGAATAATATAAAACGTAAAACAAGACGGCTGCGCCGTTCACAGCTAAAACCTTTTGTAGATGCATTATATGAAGTTAGAAATGAAGCTGCTAAATATCGTCAAAATACTCGCGTTGGTTTTTGTGATTACCTAGAATTTTTAACCTTTTCAGGCCTGAGAAGGTCTGAGCTACTGCAACTCCCATGGTCACAAGTACATCTTGAAGATAGGATATTCATCCTAGAAGATACAAAAAATGGCTTGGACGTCGAGTTTCCTATTACAGATCGATTAGCTGAGATATTTAATCGACGAAAAGAATACAAAGTATCTGATTATGTGTTTGGGACAAAAAGTAAAAAAGGCTACCTCACTGATCCTAAAAAGACGTTGAAACATGTATGCCAAATTGCAGGAGTAAAAATCACTTCGCATGATCTGCGTCGAACATTTACATCAATGGCTGAGAGTAGCGGTGTGTCAGGATACCTCCTAAAACGCCTTCTAAACCATATTACAGATAAAAGTGACGTAACTGCTGGCTATTTAATTTTAACCGCTGAGGAGCTTAAAGAGCCCGCAAAAAAAGTAACAGAAACGATAGCCAAATATGCAGGTTTGATTGAAGAAAAGCCTAATGATCAAATGAGTGAAATGAAAAGTCTGTTAGCAAGCTTAACTAAGGAACAAAAAGTTGAATTACTGAGTAGCTTAATGGAATAGAGGGATAAAAAACACTAAGTACAAGTACAAGTACAAGGGTATGATTGCAAAATTATTTGTGTAACCGTACCTACTACTCTCTGTTCCACCAATTTGGTCGTTGATTTGGCTCACATTGAAGAGTGTCTTTTAAAATAGAGACAATATCATAAGACCTTTTACCGTCAACATGACATTCTAAATCTTGATCTACATTTCCGTATAAAGGATCTAACACTACGTCCATTCCATGTGTTCGGGCTAATTTAGCCGCAGGCACAAAGTCAGCATCACTTGCCATTAAAACAATTGTGTCTGCAAATTTTCGCAAGGTAACAGTTGTAATATCAATACCAAGACGTGTATCAACACCTTTTTGTTTTACATCCAAGTAAAAATCGTTTGGAGAAAGATTAGTAACATCGATATCTCCCTTTATTAATTTTTTTTGTGCCTCTTCATTTAGAATCCACCGTTTATGGTTTGCAAGCTTACCCATACGAAGGGCTAACTTTCTAGACGACAGTAACTTAGAATGAAAACTTTTTTGAAATTCAACACTTGGCTCTCTCTTAAAGTTTCTTGTTCTACAAGTTTCATCTAAGTTTTGAGGAACAGGTTCACGGTACTGACCATCAAAAGGAGGGGCATCATAGTAATAGATTCTGTATGTGTCGGTTCTCTCTAAGTCCTGCTTATGTTTACTAACAAGTCTGTAAAGAACGGATTGGAGTGCTTCGGGAGTAAGTGGAAAATTATCCACATCAAAAAATGTGCGATGAAAGTAAGTTACTCTTCGTTTAAAATATCCACCATCAATAAAAAATGCTATTTTTCGATTCATCCTATCCCTTAAACGTAAAAAGCTCAGGACCGTGGATACTCCTTAATAAATTTGAGCATGCACCGTGCTGAGCCGTGAGGTAATCATCGTAAATTACCAGCTACTTGTAAAGAAAAAAACAACTGGTCGGATGAGTTGGCTTAATTTACTCATCAACAAACTAAAATAATCTATTACATTGATCATATCTCATAAAGTAATAAATTAACTACCCTTAGTTAAGTCGCTAACTGAAATTAATTAATTTGGAGGAGCCTGCATCACTACAAATAACAGTGTGATGCTTATTAAATTAAACGAACTAAACCCTATGTCCGAAACCAAACTTACTTTCATATTTACCAAAGTAACTAATCTATAACTTAAAAACTGAAGCTATCACCACAAGGTTTATTTCTTTATTTATAAATACGTTTAGCGCTTTTCCCTATTTAGAGCACTCAATATACAGCTAATACAGGGGCTGCAAGGGATATAAAAAATCAAAAGTACGAATCAAAAAAGTTAAAGGTACGACAGCTTTCATCAAAAGTACGATACTATTCAAGATCAAAAGTACGACACTAACCTGTGTTTATTCTTTTCATAAAAAGTTCGGAGTTAAGCTTTGCGAGTTCCATCCTTCCACTTTCAGTATCACGAAAAATAAATAAGCTGTCGCCTTCAACCTTCAATAGGTAATCGAGTATTTTTTCTATTTTTCTAAGACGCTTTTTTAAATCTGACAATGACGATCTAATACCAATTCTTTCTCGTAAATTATCTAACTTAATAACTTGCTTAGAAGGTCTACCACAGCGCTTCCGGCAGACTTCATAAAGCCTACGATCAAATGGTTTAGATAATTGAAAGTAATCATCATGTAATGTTAAGACATCATTGTCATCAACCGTCTCAATGAGCCAATCGGGAAATGTTACTTGCCAGCAACTTAAACCACTACCTTCGATTAACTTAAAGCCTTCGATGAGGCCCATACTTTCCATAAATCTTCGGCCATTAAACTTATAATCAGTAGTGATTAAAGTTCCTGTGAGTCGATATAAAGCCTTTTCAACAAGTTTATACTCTTTTCCTGATGTTCCTCTCCCTGTTGCCTTTAGAAGATCATAAGTGTTGAAGCGAACCGTGTTACTAAGCTCTAACTTAGCATTTTTTGCAGCCATGATATGGCTTAAGCAATAAATGAGTATTTCTTTATCTTTTATGGTTGCTCGACCCAAGACGCTTGGAACAATTTTTATCGATACGCCTTTATATGAGAAATCTAACGTACCTTTAGACTTTCCGTCTAATGCAAACACAGGCCACACCATTGAAAACATATCTGATTTCAAATTGACATGAGTCATTTTGCATTCGAAATGCGCCATAGCTAGCGTTACTTGTTTCTTGGTTGAGAAGCTAACCAGTTGTGAAAGTCTTCAACAGGGAAGAGTAATCGAGCGCCAATTTTAATATGTGGTGGTAATGGGTAATTACCACAGCCTTGTTTGTTCTTAGAGATTTGATTAAAAAGAGCTTGTTTGCTGATAAAAAGTAAGTCGGCTACTTCTTCTGAACGATAAAATATCTTTTCCATTATTATTGACCTCAAAGCGTAAACGTTGAGCTCAATTATTAGCTCAACACATTATTAATTAGCTGAGTGCCAATGGTAATTAAGTGTTAAGGAGTATGTCCTTGAAAAACAGGGGTAACTTTCGGGGGGGTTTTTGACATTTTAGAGGAAAAGTAACCTAATTTAGTTATCAATAAAATTAAACAACTGATTTTTATACTTATTATTTTTTACATTTGGGGTTAGCTAGTAAAAAGGCCTACAAAAAAATTTGCTTGATAATCTTTTTAAGTAGGCTTTTGGAGAAGCTCTATGCAATATCGTTTACATTTGAAATGAAACAAAACAGCGAAGAAGATCACAAGGCTTAAAATCAAAGCGCAACCAACTAACAAGGGAGCCATGCCTATACCCTGCCTTCTTTAATTGCTGCAAAAAGGCTATTTTTTAACTTGTCGTAACGACGAGTGGCTCTAATAGCTAACACCATTAAAATCCACATTTGAAACCATTCGTATAATGTCATGACAGCAATCTCTGCTAATGCTTTGCATTTGAGTATAGAAAAGATCCTTCCCAATTACACAAAGCAATAATCCACTCACTTATATTTTGTTGCTTCTGCTCATTACAGCCCATGAAGGGAAAAGTTATTTTTTTGCTTCGAGACTTAAAGTGACTGAAAGGCTCTAATCTAATATCCCAAACCTCACCCATTTCATTTGTTACATCGAAAGCCAGCGCTTTTTGAGAAATCAGAGCAAAAAAGATTTCCTGCTCTGATTGCACTTCTTTCTCAAATGATAGCCCTAATGGTTCACATTCAGCTTCTATACCAGCTAAGCGGCTTTGAAACTCTGCTACTACAGGTATAAATGGCCTTAGCTCAACATTTTTGTATAGATCTAAAAGTAACATACATTGCTCCTTAAAATTAGGCATGCCTAATTTTGAACACTGCCCTATTCTTTAAGTGATTAGTAATAGGTGTCGTAAAGCTCTCCACGTGATTGTGCATCTTCAGCTTCTTCACGCGACATAAATTCACCATCAGCGATAATATTACCCATACCATCATTCAATTGATCTAGTTGCTCGTTTTCGTTCGACGACTGCTCATCGCTTGTAAATATACTTACCAGCAAGTAGATAGCCCCGACCAATACACACACAAACGTTTCAAGCATATTCATTCCTCCAAACTAAATTCGTTACAAAAGCATAAAACTAAGCATTCCTTAGTATCCAGATTCAATTAAAGCTAAGAAACTCTTAGTTTTCAAGCTAAGAGCAATAAATAATGAAAACTAGTGACGAATCACCATTTCCAAAACGCTTAAAAGAGGCAAGAAAGGCCAAAGGGCTATCGCAAAAACAGTTGGGAATTTTGGCTGGAATGGATGAGTTTGCGGCATCAGCAAGAATGAACCAATACGAAAAAGGTGTACATTCTCCAGACTTTAAAACAGTAAAAGCACTGTCTGATATTTTAGAAGTGCCAACGGCTTACTTGTACTGTATTGAGGATGACTTAGCGGTGAAAATTTTAATTTGGCTTAGTGAGTAGCACTAATATTTCTTACAAGCTTGTACTTTATCTGGTTTGAACTTTTTATTTTCACTAGCAAAGTTTGACAAATCTTAGTCAAGATTGTTGTTATCATAGCTTTTTATAATATCAGCTATATCTGCTAATATTGGTTGAAATTCATTAAAGTTTATTTTATTTTTATTGGGTTTGATAACATATTCAGAAAGGTAGGCCTTACCATAATGCTTACTTGTATCTAATCCTTTATTTTTATTGTAAAAAGATTTACCTTCTAACTTCTCTGCTAATACTGAATCATCAAATAGATCTTCTATATCTTTTACCTTATTTCCATTAAACTTTTGTTTGGGGATAGGGACGATATAAACGTTTTCAAAATAATAGTATTTGTGTCTTTGCGTCTTAACCTTTTTTGCACTTCTAATTTGATCTCGAATTTTGCTAGCCTTATTAATAAAACCACGCCCCGCATCATCGTTATCCACTATAAAAATAACAGGGTGTTGTTTTCCTTCACATTTATAAAAGCTCATAAAACGTTTATAAATACTAATTAAATACTCCAATCCTGGAGTACCTTCCGCAAGCCTTAACATATCAGTATTAGTTGGCGTTCTATTAAAGAAAGAAACTTGCTGAGAGCCTGAGCTATTTTTAGCTAATTGAGGAAATGTATTGGCAAGCCCCTCTATTGCACATTTTAAATAAATATTATCTGTCTTACCCTCACCTATGATCAGCGGTTTTTCCAAAGCATAAAAATACTTATAGAACAGCACTTTGCCATAAAGGTTTTTAATGCCATCTAAAGCAATAACGTGGTTATCATCTTCATAAGACTCTGATCTATCAACTGTTGGAAACGTTATACTTCCATTTGATTTTGTCCTAATACCATTATGAATATCAGGTCTAAAACCTCTACGTACAAATTTATTACGATAAGACTTTATATTGAAAATATAAGCAAGCATTCCAATTAACGGATCTGCTGACTCTATTTGTTTTACTTTCTTTTTAGTTGGTGCCGCTCTGACTACCCGTCGAAAGAAGATTGAGTAAATGCGTTGATACAAGCTTTTTTTTGACTCATCCCTAATTTTAGATGTGCTAGGGGCTGGTCGATAATAGAAACCATATTTAAACAGACTATTAGCCATTGCCCTAACATTTCTGTAGTACAAATTACGCACATTTACTTTTTTGTTAACAGTAAGCCCAGTAACTTCCTGAGAAGAAGTTTTGTATTGCATTCGACATTTTTTAGTATTTATCTGAAATCCAGATTTGATTATTGTCGCTTCTACTTCCTTACCTAGTCGCCAATTCTCTCTCCCAAATCCAAAACGAGGCTTTATTGCTATTTCTTTAGGGAACAATTTCTGATTTGTTGAAAATGTTAAATCATCAACATATCTAGTGTAAATACAGCTATACCTCTTGGCTATGCTCAACAACTCAATATCTAAACTTTTACAAATGAGATTTGAAATAACTGGCGAGGCAGGACTACCTTGAGGCAACTCATTTTCAAAACAAGCTATTTGCGCAATCAGAGTTGCAACTTTTGGATGTAACCTAAAGTTTTTATTTTTTATAAAAAAACCTCTTACACGACCAAAATTAAAAGAAGGAAAAAATGACTTAATGTCTATGTTATAAACATAACGTTTATTTGTATGCATAGAAGCATTTGATGCTATAGACAATCCTTTTTCGTAGCCGTGAGAAATTGATTTTTTAGCTCTTTCAGACAGAGGTATTTGCTTATTACCTCCTTTGAAGGATTTTATACTCTGGTTTATAGGCTTTAACTCATCCGAGCATGAGTATAATAGATCGGCTAACTTTCTTTGAAGCGCTTTTAATTTATCACACGGCTTCGATATCGTTCTTTTACCCCCTGACTTTTTTGCAACATTAAAGCAGGTATATTTATCTTGATCGGGTATTTTGAATAAGATAAACGCGAGAGACTTTGGCTTATAACCTAGAATAGGGGCTAAATCATTAATTGATTTACTTTTTCGAAGAGCTTCGAGCTGTGACAACCATTTAATCCTTTAGGCTAGTTATTAAATATAGAGGGCTTACGGGCACTCTTTTGCGAAATGATGATAGGATGAATCGTCAACATACCCGGACGAGCCGATAAGGTAGCAAACACAAAGTAACATATAAATCAAAAACTGCGATGCGCAGTCCAAATCTGCCCGTAAGCGTTTCGAAAATATCAAAAATATTACTATAATTCAATAAAATATAAATGAGGCATCATGAGCAATTGCCTCCTCTTTTCTGGGCTTCGCCCATACCCCGCTATGTAGAAGCCTAAAATAGGCTTGAACATAGCGGGGTATGGGCTCTAGAGCATCTTATACGCAGATTTTTATTTGCAGATTGAAATATTAATTAAAGCTGCTAATCTAAATGTTAATCAAGCCCTACGGGCAAGAAAAAAACAGGCGCTTTCCTGCTGCCTTCAACACGTTGTTACATTCTCTGTAACCCCCACTTCAGAAGCTTTCAGCTTCATTATAAAACCAAGTCTTTTGATTTTTAGGCGCGATCAGTCCGAGCCTTACGCATGCGTAAAACAGGGGCGAATAGGCATTAGCCGCTGAGCTTAATCAGCCAGTTTTTCTTACAATCACACCGGAGAATAACTATGACCTTTAATGCTAAAGCAGAAGCATTGCGCTTAAAAAATGAGAAAAAATTGATCAGTAAAAAACGATTTAAATCATCCAAGCTAGATAAACATAAACAACGACTTCTGGCTCTTTACGAAGAAGATACGAGTATAGCCAACCTACAAAGATGGCTCTTGCGTAAAGGAGTGAGAGCACATTGGACAACTGTAAAACGTTGGGTACAAAAGAATGGCTAAGTTCGCAAAACCAGAAACGCAAGCGGAAAAGCTAGCTAAAAACTTATATAAGCACAAAATTATTAAATCTCTAGGTACGGCTCGAAGCTATAAAACTGCACTGATAAAAATAGCTCGGTGGTCAAAGGATATTGGCATCAATGGTGTGCAAGTTATGAGCACTCAAGATGCTTATAAATACCTTGATTACCGCAGTGAGTTTGTAGGCCAAAAAACACTGGATATGGAACGGCAAGCAATCCAAGCTATGTTTAAACTCAACGGCAAACTTGGCCCTAAAGAAACGCTGACCGTAATAAAATCCGAAAAAGAGATAATCGAAAAGTCTCGCGCCTACACTCCAGCCCAAGCCCATGCAATTAGTGAACATCAAACTAGAAAATATAATTTATCTACACAAATAGCCTACGCAGCAGGATTAAGAGCCCATGAGCTTTTAACGATTGCCAGAGTATCAGAGCGTAAAGCAGATAGCCGCCCAACGTTAGACAGCAAATGGCTTGGTCGAGAAGGTTGTATTTATACAGTGAAAGGCAAAGGCGGCCTAACCCGTGATGTATTAATACCTAACGCATTAGCTACACAGCTAGAACAAAGGCGCTTAGCACAGCCTATAACCGTTCGTGACAGGGAAATTAACTATTTGCAACGCTACGATCTTGGCGGTGGCCATAAATGGTCGTGCTCATTCTCTAAAGCATCTAGTCGCACACTCTTTTTTTCTAATGGCGGTCATGGTCTTAGACACAGCTATGCACAAGAGAGAATGGCAGAACTAAAAAGCTTGGGGTTAGCGAGAGCTATTGCTCTCGAAACCGTGTCGCAAGAGCTAGGCCATTTCAGGGCTGAAATTACTGAAGTTTATTTGAGGTAACTATTCTTTTGGTTTGTATATTTTATTTAGCTAAAATCTTGTTCTGTCTCAAGCAATTTGAGGTCATCAAATTTTGTACAGGCATAATGAACAAATCTTAAGATGATCACCTCATAGAATAAAAAGCTCGGCTCTAACTCAAATTGACACAGGAGCATCATTTTGCTCAGGATCCAATGAGAAATGATCAAGAGGATATCGCCTAAATCTTTTCAACATATCATACGTAAATTCATTTGAGCTTATTACTGCGTCTAGCCCCTCTTGATCATAAGTATCATTTAGGAGCATAACTTTTTCTACCTCACTTATTGGCTGGATAATTAACTCTTCAAATTGAGAGCTTAGTTCAATTATATTAACCTCATCATTTAATTTAGCCGCGTTCACTACACATATAATACCTAACGCATATGTTTCATTTTCTTTTAATTCTTCAAAACTATTAAGTTCTATGAAAATCCCTTCAAAATAGTGCGCGTACTGCTTAACCCATTTTTGAAATTTCTTATCTCTAAGTACATTACCAATACGATTTACTAATTCTTCAGGTAGAGCCAGACGATTATATTGCGCAACCTTCCATCTAAGTAGCGAATTGAGAGAATCAAGTAATAATTTTGAAGTTGGTCTGGTATGCAAAAGGACTGCTCTATTGAAAGACACTGCGCCATTCATGCTAACATCAAACTTACTTTCATCATGTAAAAGCACCATTTTCCTTGGATCTATGATTTTAGCATTTGAGTTTTTAGCCTTAGGGTTAAGAAAACAGACCTGTGCTTCTACATTAGGTAATACTTCAAAGTCACCATACACAACATCACAGCTCATGCTAATAATAATAATATGAGCAACTGGATTATCGGGTAACTCAGGGATAGGAATTCCCTGTTCATTTGCTGCTGCCAATAACTGTTGGCAGCTTATTATACTTCCTTGCCTCCACTCCAGTTCCAGAAGTGTCTGTCTTGAGTCGGTAGGATTATCCATTAATAAACACTTCTCCCGATAGTGAATTAATGTCATTCATCGAAGAGATTGGTTTATTTGACCTTTCTAAGCCTTTTTCATTTTGGTTAGCAAGAACTCTTGCATGCTCAACTATTCTCGGACGATCTAAATTATCCTGAGTAAGTAATTCTATGTATGATTTTCCGTCTAATATGACACTTTTAGCTTTGCGACCAAAAGGTTTAGAATTGAAGTTAGAGATTTCTTGAGCAATTGAAAATACCTCCTGTAGCCTTTTAAAAGTTGCATCCCCTTTTATATCTCCACCTTTTTTCCAGTTATATACTGTAGCTCTTTTAACTCCAATTACTTGCTCTAAATCAGAAACACTAACACCAAGAGATGAAAATATTGTGTGTAACATATCAATTGTTGAAATTGGTTTTATATTTTTATTCTCTTGATAGTTTAATGGCTTTAAATTAGAAATTGTTACTACCGATACATCACCACTTCTCAATGCAGTAAATCTGGTAGTATCAGGCTGTTGTGAATCCCAACCATTAAGTAACATTTGCTTATTCTCTACTACTTGAGCATTTGCATTTCCGGCTGCCGCAGCAGTTAAAATTAGTACGCCAGCTTTAACTAAGATACTACTTCTACTTGATGAACTAATAGCAAATGAAGTCATAAAACTCCTCCTATTTCCCTTTTATTCCAAACCTTTTCCGCATGAGCACTTAATATGCCCCAGAAAATATCCGCACTATCTCCGTGTAATAATTGTAAAGATTTGTTTATCGTTTCGATAGACAGGCCCATCACCTCTTTTTCGTTGGGTAGCCATGAATGATCAACATCTAAAAGTGCATACTTACTGGGAGATGCAGTTTTCCAAATATCTTTAATATTAATTGAGACACTTACTGGAGGGGGATCCTGTATATCACGAGGAAAAAGCTCAATGACTCCGTTATCAGGAAGCCTTTCTTCCAGTTCAACTCTAATAATTCCATGATCTGTTTGCCTTTGCTGCCTAAAACTATTCAGAGTACTTAACTGACTGGCTCTGTGTGTATGGGAAATCCACTCTTCACTTATGTAATCTGTATATTGCTCGTCTTGTTGAGGCAGAAAAACATCAGTATACCGAAGTCCCATTCGACGCATTCCAGCGTTTTTTGCTTGCGGAAAGCTATTGAAAAAGGCTTCAATTATTAATGTCCAAAAACCTTTAAACTCATCAAAGTGCTTGTAATCGGTTGTTCGAAAACATAAAGACTCTGTAGTTAGAATTACACTTTTATTGCGCTGCAAACTCAGGAAGTCAAAACGTTGATTCTTATGAGTCTTAAACTCAAAATGCCCTTCTGTAGTTGGTTGAGCTTCAACTTGATTAAGTTCTGATTCATGAAAAATTGATAGCCCAAGATCAAAAAGAGAACTTTTAAAATCCTCTAAACCTTGCTCTATTTTTTTCTTCGGGATAGTAGTGAATCTCAAATCGACCAAAGCCATTACTAATGGAGAATGCTCCAAAATAAACTTATTCATACGCTACAACTAAATTGACAGTGAATTTTACAGTTAAATATACACCTTATTATACACTTTACCAATAGTTCTATATAAAGTGTTGACTATTTTGTTCTTATTATATAGAAATAAAAAGTAGCACAGAGGTAGCACAGGGTAATTTCGGTTAGTAGGTATTTACTTGGAAAGCTTTGAAAAGTGGTGGCCCCTCCCAGACTCGAACTG
>TARA_B110000091_G_C13822478_1_pt1 | contig 24751 bp, 20 predicted proteins | sample TARA_B110000091 | Tara Oceans TARA_B110000091 (sample SAMEA4397278) | marine metagenome | biome: Polar Biome; feature: [DCM] deep chlorophyll maximum layer (ENVO:01000326); material: water (ENVO:00002006), including particulate matter (ENVO:01000060) such as... | depth 35 m
GGTTGTTATTTCGTTTGGTTGTTATGAAATAAAAAATAGTGCGTCTCCTTTTTTTACATACTCTTTTTTACTTCCTCCTTTTTAAGAAATTCTCCATTGTTGAATTGATTACTACCACCGATTTACGTCATCCAGAGCGCAGCGTGGGAACTTTAAGTACTTGCTTAAAGTTTCGTCAGTCGTACCACTTAATAACTACTTTTCATATGAAATATCCAAAACACAAAAAGCCCTAATTAAAGGGCTTTTTTTACTTGTATACTTTATCCGTTTATGACTATTAAGCCTTCTTTTGAGCTTCAACAGCCAATAAACTACTTTGAATTTGTGTCTGTAAATCTCCAACAGAATTCGGTGAATAAGGAACAAAAATAGTATTTACTCCAGTTTCACCTAAACGACCGATTGTGTCGTAATGTTGGGTCATAAATAACATATTCATTACATCACGACCAGTAACACCTTCTTCCATTGCGCCTCTAACTTCTTCAACAGATTGTCTTAATCCATTTGCTATAGCGATTCTTTGATCAGCGATTCCTTCTCCTTGTAGTTTTTTACTTTCAGCTTCAGCTTCGGCAGCAGCAACAACTTTAATTTTTTCAGCTTGCGCGTATTCCTTAGCTGCCTCCTTCATACGTTTAGCAGCATTTATTTCATTCATCGATTCCTTAACCTTAGCATCAGGGTCAATATCAGTAATCAACGTTTTAAGAATATTAAAACCAAAATCTTTGATCGTTTCATGTAATTCTTGTTTTACAGCTACTGCAATTTTATCTTTTTCAGAGAAAACATCATCCAAACTTAGCTTTGGAACTTCAGAACGAATAGAGTCAAATACATAAGATTGAATTTGGCGATGCGGGTTGTCAAACTTATAAAATGATTTCTGAATTTGCTCAGGACTTTCAACTACAAAGTATTGTACCGAAACAACCATTCTAACGAATACATCATCTAAGGTTTTTGTTTCTACCTCAACTGGCAGTTCCATTACTTTTAAGTTAACAGATCCAGCTTTTTTATCAATTAGTGGGATTTTAAATTTTAGTCCAGCCATGGACACAGTATTGAATTTACCTAATCTTTCAATGATTACGGCAGTTTTTTGTTTTACGGTATATACCGATCCGATAAGAAGTAAAAATATTCCTACAAGGGAAATAATAAGTGGTAAGTATCCTGATTCCATGTTTAGTTTTTTTATTTGTGAAAGGTAATAAAATAGTTGCCTTGTTTGGATTTTAAATACTTTATAAATCACCTATTTACCAAATGGTTTTTATTGAGTTCATCCTCGCTAAATCGCTAAAAACCTGACAATTATTGATATAAGCCAATCATTGTAACTCGAAGCGAATCTGCTTTGAAATCAATTTTGCTTTTCTTACAATAAGCACGAATTTTAATCTCTTTACGAATTGCATTGACGGGAGATGTATATTTTAAATTTGGATTTTCATTAAATTGTTCATTTGTTTCCTTACTAAAAGTAGTGTCTATATCTTCTAACGATTTGTAAAATAGCTTTTCATAGGCTCCAAAATATTCAGTAGAGTTTTCCGCAATTGTATTTACAAGTAGTTGTATGTTTTTTGCCTTACCAATACTAGTAACAAGTAATACTAGTAAGCTCAAAACCTTTAAATTCAAAGGGATTTTCATAAGTTTGTTCTTCAAAATAAATAAAGGCTAAATATAGACAGTTTTGTGTAATTTATTTTTAACAGATCATTCGATGATGGGAGCTAAAATATTAAAAAATATAAAGGGTATAGGTATTTTAATTGCGATTCTTTACGGCATTTTAATCATTGATTTAATTGTGCCATTTAAGATTAACGCTTTTGGAATTATCCCTAGGACTCAATCTGGATTAATTGGGATTTTCACATCTCCTTTTTTACATGGTGGTTTCTACCACTTAATTTCCAACTCAATTCCTTTATTTGTATTGCTTTTAACACTGTCGGTTTTTTATGAGAAAAGATGGATTCCCGTTGTTGCTATTATCGTTTTAGTAGGAGGTGGGCTTACATGGTTATTTGCTGGTTACGGAAATCATATTGGAGCAAGTGGAGTCATTTATGGCTTGGCTGGTTTTTTAATATCAAATGGAATCATTGAGAAAAATATAAAGTCGATACTGATCGCTATTGTTGTCACTATTCTCTACGGAGGACTGATATTTGGTGTTTTACCAACAAACCGATTAATATCCTGGGAAGGACATCTATTTGGAGCCTTTGGTGGTGTTTTAGCTGCGTTTAGCTTGCGTAAAAGAGCTATCAATTAAAAATCTTTACAACTTCAAAAAGTATATATATTATTTAATTGGTTGTTGTAATCCAGTGTAGGTAATTATGGTTTTTTTAAGAATTTATTCAAGGTAGACAAGTTAAAACAAATTCAGAAGTCTTAATTCCATTACAAACCAATTTTAAATATCCAACATTTTTCTTATGTCCGCTGATCTTGTCAATCCAAATCCTTTTGCTAGGGGATTCGCTTTTTTTTGTTGATCAGAAATATTTTACAATTCACTTAATAATTAAATTTTTTCCAAAAAAAAGTGACTAAATTATTTTAGTCACTTTTTAAAAATTAGGATGTTAGTTTAGTTTTTCATTGCAGAAACAAACTTACGTTTTGTTCTTTCGGTTCCTAGCATGAATGAATAAGGACCTTGTGCTTTATTTTCAGGTTTCATTTCACGCTTATCCGCCTTTAAATCAGTAATCATTGCATTAAATTCTGGTTGAGATGAAACACAACGCATAACACCGTTTGAATATTCAAAGAAATACCAAAGCTCTTCTTCTAATTCTAAATAGATCGATAGCTTTTCTGTTCCTTTCTTACGTGTTAATTGAATGTGTCCTTTAACGTATTTATTAACTTGCTTTTTATCCATTACACCAATTCCTAATAATCCGCTTGACTTGTACGATTTTGTGTACTTATCCCAGTACATTTTAACGTCTGAGAACATGATGTTGTGACGAACTTCTTTAGGAACTTTTTTAAAGGCACCGTATAAATTTAATTGTGCTACTAATTTATCCCCAAGTTCTTTTCCTGCCATTTCACGTATGGCTTTTCCGTAAATGGGGCGTGTGTTGTCAACGGGTTCTAATTTTGGATTCCCTAAAACGTTATTTAAAATGTTTGTCCACATTTTTTCGTCGATGAAAAAATCAGTTGCAAGGGCTCCTTGAATTATGATAGAATCGTTTTTAGGATTTTGTTTAACTTCTCCGTAATTGGTGAAGTTTACTTGTCCCAATTTATCACTTCCTAGTGTGATTTTTCCTTCACCACGAACAGCACACGTTTTTGTATTTAATCCAACGAAGTTCCCCGGGAAATTAGACTCCATTAATTTATCCTTATTGGATAATTGATATTCGTTTAATTGTTCATTATAATTCATAAACCCATATGCGGAAATTAAACTATTATCACTGTGGTATTTTTGTGGAGATAAAAAAGCAGAGTAGAGGTGAGTAGAGTCTATTTTAAGTAAAACTCCCGCTCCTAATTTAGCCCCTTTCTTTTGGCCTGGCATCCAAGCTTGAATTCCTTCTTCGATAGGAATCATAACATTACCAGGGTCTATGTCACTAGCGAATCCAATCCATGATTTCTTTAGGTTTTTACAGTCATGTTGTAAGTATGTGGCACCTTTGAAATACATTCCTTTTTTATTGGCTTCAATTTTTGTTATTCCTTTATAATGAAAGTGACTACTCAACATAAATTTATCCAATTCTGCAATATTACCACTTGCAACAGTTTGAAAAGATGAATCAACACGGATATTATTAAAGTGGATTAATTGCTTAGAACCATCTCCGCCTACGTATTCATAATCACCTTCAGCAGTATAATCTTTACTTGCTTTTAGCTTAACTTTTGCTCCTGTAATTGTGTGGTACTGAGTTGTAATATTGGCAACAATTCTAGCGTCTAACAAAGGATCCATATTGGCATTTTTATTAACGATTATTTCGCCATCACTTGTGTAAATTCTAGCATCTGCAATATTTATAAATTTAACCTCGTGCGCCTTAATAATGTATTTCCGTAAATCATAATTAGCTTTTGGGGATATGAAACGTAACGAATCCTGTGATGGTAGAGTTGATATGAATTCTGATCCTGATAGTGCTAACTCTTGTCCTTCCACAGCTGAATCGTCGTTTGTTTTAGCAGCTTTGTCAGAAGATGATAATTCCAATTCATAATCATCCATAAACCATTTAAATTGATCCATGAAACAGATGTATTTATTCATAGGGAAATCCACAAATGATGCTCCGCCATTAGCTAAAAATTCACCTTCACGTTTATTGAAATCAATTTTTGAATTTACATCATTTGTACTAAAGGCAATTCCACCAGATGCGTCAACACCACTTTCTGCCGCGGCAGCACTATCCGCTTTTAATTTAAAATCAGATGTATCGGCATTAAACGTCATATTGTTAAATTCGAAAATATTTGATTTTAAATCTGCATTTTCAAAATCAATAATCCCATCACCTGTCATTCCTTTATGATTATATACTAAGGTACCATTCATTTTTGCCCCTTTTGAATACATATTAATAGGTGTATTGACTTTATCTAATTGTAAATAATCATCGGTTGCGTAAAAGGCTACTTTTACTTCACTACCTTCTACATCAGGATATTCTACTGGAGAATGTTGTGGCTTTATAATAGAACTTTGTGCATGTGCTTTCATTGAATCTACGTAGAATACAAATGCTTTTGATTTTGTAATACTTGTAATGTATTCAAAATCTCCATCTCCCATTAATCCATTATTACTTAGTATGATTTCGTTTTTAAAGGTTGCTTTTCCTCCATAAATTGGAAAACCTCCAGGTGGTGCTTTTCGTTTAAATCCTAAAGAGTGATCAGGCATTAACTTAAGATCTTCATCAAAATCTGGGAAGATTCCACCAGAATGAAATTTACCACTAAACCTTAAACCTGCATTTGCAAAAGTACCCATACTGTCCACTGTGAAAGTATCGAGTTGAAAGTATACTTTATGAGGATCGTATGCTTTACCTCTTGTGTTTCTTTTGTTGTATCGGACATATGACTTTTTTTCAGAATGAAAGCGTGGGAATTCAGGAAATGAGTCGGACAAAATTCCAGATTTGTTCGAAGGCCAATCAATTTCTAATCGTCCACTTACATCTTCAATAACACTTTGGACCATAATTATTGGCATCATAGTTTTCCCGTCTCGAGTAATCTTTTTTCCTTCTTCGAAACCTGCTTTTAATCGTACTGAATCAACCTCACTTAATCCAATGCTAAAATCATCGTAGTTAAATTCGAATTTCTTTCCCCAAAACTCGTAACGTTCTGAACGTATTATACCTCCAAACGACATCGCTCTATTACGGTGTAATTTGAATGTCCCATTTTGAGGCATAAATCCTGTGCTTCTTGCTCTACTTAACGCAACGCCGGCAACTCCTTTTAGAGTAATGTCAAAGTTAATTAAGTTCATAGACCCGTTTGATTCTCCTTTTATATCAGAGATGATTTCAATAGCATCATAATCACCCTTTTTCGATTTTGCATTCATGAAATCAAATAATCGATCTTGGACTGTAATTAAACCTTCTTCTATATTATAGATCAGAAAACCTTGACTTGCTAGTCGTACACATGATCGTTGAACAGATTCGAATGATTTATGAATGTAATCGGCTAGTTGGGTGTCTTTAAATGTTCGTTCTTCAAAGTTTTCGTCCATCACAAATTTCTTGATGTTGTATAATGGATGTACTTCTTGTAGTCCTTGGATAGACATGAATTTCTCTTCGGAGTAAAAACTATTAGATTCCAATTTAATAACCCCAGAACTAGAACCTGGAATGGTTAAGAATTCCATGTACTCTTTATCAATACTCCACTTTAACCACTCTATTTCCATATCTACTTTATGAAAGGTATTGTAGTAAGGAGAGGCTCCAATTCCTTTTCCTTCCCTATATAAGGTTAATTCTCGTTTTTTATTAATGAATTTAAGCTGCAAAGCAGGGTGGAAAATTGAATCTGTATCCAGCACCATCGTAATTGTTGCATATCTTGTTGCAATTCGCTTATCGTTAATTGTGAAACTTTGTGATTTTGCAATTAGAAAAGGAACTCCTCGTCGCTTGATAATAATTTTTGCTGGTGTTTTATCAACTGTTTTTCCAATAAATTTACCTCCTTTAATCATAAACCCACCTTCGTAATCAATACTGTCTTCAATTTCTTCGATTTTAACCTGACCAGAGTAGGATATGAAACGGGGATATGTAGCATTTTCTTCGTTTGTATTTGCAAGGATTTTTTCTTCTAATCCTCCAACAATCATTTCTTCGAAGTACTTTTTGTTTTTGTAACTTACGGAGTCCGCTTTGTATTTTGATGATTTTAATTGAATGCTATATTTATTCAAATCAGCATATGTATCTGCCGTATCCATACCAGCACGCGTCCATAAAACTCTGCCGCCTTTTCCTTTCCAAACCCCAATAGTTGGATAATAGGCGCCGCGAGTATTATAAATTTTAGATGTGTCACCCTTAGCTAAACAGTACAAATCCATTTTTGGGAAAACTACTTTTGGTAAGCTGTCATAATCAAAAGAGAATGTTGTAGAGGTTCCTTTCCAATTAACGTTTTGAGAAATGTAAATTGAATTGTACAAAAAGATATTGTTACAGTTATTCATAAATACGGTGAAGTATCTTTTCTTTTCATCAATTAATTTATTGGCAGTAATGTTCCAAGCATCGAATGAATCTTCGGTTTGATGGGTTACTAAGAAACTGATAACGGTGTAGATGTAGGTTTTGAAATCGGGAATAGCTTTCAATCTATTCTTTAACATTTTATTACACATTTGAATAATCATGCTGATTTGATAATTATTCAGCTTTTGACTATAAAATGAATAGGTGAATGTACTTGTCGCCTTAAGCCTTTTCATTCTTTCTAAGAATACTTTGTTGGCCTCTTTGTAAATTTTTTCTTCTTTTTTAGGAGTGATTAATTCCATCGGCCAAATTGCCCGAAATTCAGCCATAATAATTTCGGCTTCGTCTTCACTTGTATTTTCGAAGAATTGCTGAAGCTCTTTAATAAATTCCTCCTTTTTACTGGAAAACTTTGTAATTGTTGCAGCTGACACTTCGGAAGTGATCAACGATAATAAAAAAACAATGATTACTTTTTTGTAAAAGTTAAGCATAGCCAGTTTTCTTTGTTTAATTTTTTAGTCAATTCTAAAGAATGTGCATTTGCACAATCTGTAATCGTAGTTTCATCGCCAGTTAAAAACCCACTTAACAATAATTTACCACCTGTTTTTAATCGGTCAGTATAAATACTCATTTGATTAATCAAGATGTTTCTGTTAATGTTGGCTAAAATGACATCAAACGGTTGATCACTAATTTGTTCTTTACCGCCTAATTTAATAATGAATTCTGTGTTGTTTTTATTCGCGTTTTCAACACAATTCTCAACTGCCCACTCTTCAATGTCTATTGCTTCTGTATAGTTAGATTCCATCTTTTTGGCCAAAATGGCTAAAACTCCAGTACCGGATCCCATGTCTAGAACATCTTTACCTTTTAACACTAATTCTTTCATGGCTAAAACCATCATAAAAGTGGTTTCATGGTGCCCTGTTCCAAAGGACATTTTGGGCTCAATCACCACACTATGTGTTGTGCTAAACGTGTTTTGGTGGAAAGGGGCGAGTATAGCACACCAGTTTTCTACCAAAATAGGTTCAAAAGAGGATTCCCAAACTTCGTTCCAATTTTTAGCAGGAATTTTTTCGATGGTATATTCAAAGTTAAAATCATCACTTTGAGAGGCTGTTTTAATTTTTTTTTCTGTTTCAGAATTGAAATCAGAAGAAGGAATATAGGCATTAAAACCTGTTTTAGTTTCTTCAAAACTATCACAACCTAATTCACCAAATTGATTAATAAAAACATCAACCCAGGGATCCCTGGGTTGAATGTTACATGTTATTTTATGGTAATCCATTAATTAAATGCAGTAATAATACCAACAAAGTCAGCAGCATTTAAAGCAGCTCCACCAATTAATCCTCCATCAACATCAGGCTTGCTGAAAATTTCAGCTGCATTGCTTGGTTTACAAGATCCTCCGTATAAAATAGAAGTTTCATTAGCAATTACTTTTCCGAATTTGTCAGCAACAAATCCTCTAATGAAAGCGTGCATGTCTTGCGCTTGATCAGCAGAAGCTGTTAATCCAGTTCCAATTGCCCATACAGGTTCATAAGCAATAACTACTTTTTCAAAGTTAGAATCAGAAAGGTGAAATAATTCATCTTTGATTTGACCACCAACGATTGCATTTTGATTTCCACTTTCTCTTTCTTCCTTCACTTCACCACAACAGTAAATAGGCGTTAATCCTTGAGCGATAACCGCATCAACTTTTTTAGCAATGTCAACAGCATTTTCAGCAAAGTATTCTCTTCTTTCAGAGTGTCCAATGATTACATACCCAACACCAACGCTTTTTAACATATCAGCAGAAACCTCTGCAGTATATGCACCACTTGCTTCTTGATGAACGTTTTGAGCTGAAACTTCAACCTGTGATCCAGCAGCAGTTTTTACAACTTCTGTTAAACTTACATACGGTGGAGAAACAACAACAGTAACGTCACTTGCGTTAGCTTTTGCTAATTCATTTTTTAATTCTTCAACTAACTGTACACCTTCGCTAACAGTTTTGTTCATTTTCCAGTTTCCTGCAACAATTTTACGAGCCATAACTAATTTTTAATTTAAAAATTCTTCATTAATATCATCAGTGGAAGGGAAGTCGAAATGATGCCATTTCCCTAAAACCAAATCTTTTTTCCATAAAAATAATCCAGGGGTTGCCCTGATCATTGTCTTTAATTCTTTATCATCACAATTGTAAAATTTCACTTTTGTATTCATTTCGTGTTTAAATGCTTGTATTTTCTGATTATCATACTCGGAGGTTAAAACTGAGAAGTAGAAAGTTTGCATTTTATTTAGTTTATATAAGTCTTGAAATCTTTTATAAATTTCTTCGCCTTTGGTGGATTTCATAAAGGTCACACCATCGTTTGTTTGAACAAATTCGCCAAAGAAACTAAGATCTCTAATAACCATTACGAATCGGAAGTTCGAATCCGCTAACATCGTTTCAATTTTGTCTTCGTCGTTGTCGAATGAATAGGCTGTTAAATCTTGTATTTTTGGATCGATATCAGATACAAAGGTAATTGTAGTATCCTTTATTAATTCCCAGTCACTTTTCATTTCCGCTGGAATTTCTAATACTCTGTTTTTTTGTCCGGTACTTTTAACTTTTATGTATTTAATATTTAAGTTTCCTTCAACATTTTTAAAATATGGTGCTGTTGAATCAGTTGGATCAATGTAAGGCTTCCAATTTTGATAGTCGTCTGGATAGATTGCCATTTCTGCTATTGCTCCATTTGTTTTATGCTTTAATTTATATAGCATTAGAGGGTTTCCATTTTCAATGCTCATTTTTTCTAACAAAGAATTTCCAATAGCGTAAGCTCTATGGTCTGCAAATGGTAAATGATTGTACGCGTAGAACGTGAATAAGAAAAAAATAATACTTGATGATGCTATTGCTAATTTATCGCCAATTGGCGTTAAGATTGATTGAACAGTATTTCGAGTAAAAAATATTATTAAAATACCTGCTAGCAAGTAAATGTCTTTCAAGAAACTTTCTAATGGAGTTAACACCCAGAAATCGCCAAAACAACCACATGTTTTAACTAAATCCCAATTCCAACTTACAAAGGTTAAAATTGTAAAGAATACAATTAGTATTAAAAGCCAAGTTGCAACTTGCCTCATTTTAACACCAAGGATAGTTAAAATTCCAAGAACAATTTCTAAGACAACTATAAACATAGACATAGGAATAGCTATGTATGCCATCCATTCCATTGGAGTTGCCAACAAAGAAAGTCCGTGTTCTACAAATATTCCCGCAAAAGTTTCAAAGTATTCTTCTAATTTATAAGAGAAACCTAACGGATCGTTCGCTTTAATTAAACCAGAGAAGATAAATAAACCTCCAACGGCTAACTTGCACATCCAAACTATTAATTGTAATACTTGCTTCATAGCGTATTGTTTCTCTTAATTTACCACTGTATTGACGGATAAACCACTCAATTAACGTTTTTAACTATACATTAACGTTTTCAGCTTCTCCCATTCGAATCATAGCGAAAATAGAGTAGTTGATCATATCTAAATAATTAGCATCCAATCCTTCGCTAACAATTGTTTTTCCTTCGTTATCTTCAATAGATTTAACGCGTAATAACTTCATTAATATTAAATCGGTTAATGAACTAACACGCATTTCTCTCCAAGCCTCACCGTAATCGTGATTTTTATTGGCCATTAAATCTTTTGCAGTTTGCAAATATTTAGCGTGTAATTCAGCAATTGTAGTACTTGAAGTATCATCATTCATAGCCGTACCCAATTCTAACTGAATAATTGCCATGACGCAATAATTAATTATTCCAATGTATTCAGGTAGAATTCCTTCCCCAACTTTGGACTCTCCATTTTGCTCTAACGTTCTAATTCGTTGTGCTTTGATGAAGATCTGATCAGTAAGAGAAGTTGTTCTTAAAATTCTCCAAGCTGTACCATAATCCTTCATTTTATTTAAAAAAAGTGAAGAACATTTTTCGATTATTACATCAAATTCTGCTGCAGTATTACTCATTGTTTATTTTTGCTGAATATGAGAACGAAAGATAACCTTTTTTCAAAAAATTATTCCTTCAATATAAGGGGGAAAATACTTGATTTATCAACACCCCAAATTATGGGGGTTTTAAATGTTACGCCAGATTCTTTTTTTGACGGCGGAAAAAATAATTCACTGGAAAACGCTAAGCGTGAGGGAGAAAAGATGATAAATGAAGGCGTTTCGATTTTAGATATAGGTGGTTATTCTTCTAAGCCAGGAGCAAAGGAGGTTGGCGTTGAGGAAGAAATTAACAGGACTGTTCCAATAATTGAGGCATTAAGGTTGGAATTTCCGGATGTTTTTTTATCAGTTGACACATTTAGAAGTGGAGTTGGAAAAGCGAATGTGGAAGTTGGAGCTGATATAATTAATGATATTTCGGCTGGTAATTTAGACGAAGAAATGATTCCTTGGATAAAAGCAGAAAAAATTCCTTATATCGCAATGCACATGAGAGGAAACCCCAGTAATATGCAAGAGAAAACAAATTATATTAATGTAACAAATCAGGTTTTATCAGAATTAATATTTTCTGTTAGGGAATTAAATGTTGATCACCCTTTAATTCTAGATCCTGGTTTTGGTTTTTCGAAAACAATTAAACAAAATTATGAATTGATGCATAACCTTGATTTATTTAATCAATTGGATCAACCTTTTTTAATTGGGGTAAGTAGAAAATCAATGATTTATAAATTATTGAATAGCAATCCCAAAGAAGCGCTAAATGGAACGAGTGTTTTAAATACAATTGGACTAATGAAAGGAGCCAGTATTTTACGTGTTCATGACGTAAAAGAAGCAGTTGAAGTAGTTAAATTAGTTAAAGCAACGCTACAATCTTAACATTTGGTGTTTACCGTTTTAGGTTAAAACCATATCTTTAATATATGATTTCAGTAAATCTAGCAGCATCACTAAGTAATTTCTTCCACTGGAAGGATGCTATTGATATATTGTTAGTGTCTGTTTTATTATATCAATTATACAAAATTATTAAAGGGACAGTTGCTGTAAACGTATTTATAGGTGTTTTGGCGATTTACCTGGTTAACTTGATGGTTAACTTTTTACAAATGAAACTGTTGGGGACTATCTTTCGACAGGTTTTAGGGGTTGGGGCAATTGCATTAATTATACTTTTCCAACAAGAAATTAGGAAGTTTTTAATTTTAATTGGAATTAAAAGTTACAATAGTAAACAAGCTAAATGGTTGTTTCAATTGGTGCCTTTTTTAAGCAAAAAAGGAAAGGTTGACACAAAATTTAAACCTATTATTAACGCCTGTTACAATATGAGTAAAACGAATACTGGTGCTCTTATAGTTTTAAGCAACGATAGTGATTTATCCTTTTACTCTTCAACTGGTGATATTATTGATGCAAATGTAAACACTCGATTAATCGAAAATATTTTCTTTAAAAATTCGCCTTTGCATGATGGTGCTGTAATTATTCAAAAGGATAAGATTGTAGCTGCTCGTTGTGTTTTACCGGTAACGGAGAACGAAAACTTCCCCGCTCATTTAGGAATGCGGCACAGGGCGGCATCTGGGATTAGCGAGGTTTCTAGCTGCATTGTTCTTATTGTTTCTGAGGAAACAGGCAAAGTAAGTTATGCTAAAAACGGGAAATTAAGAACTCAAGTTTCGAAGGAGGAGTTAACTAAGTTTTTAAGTAAGGACTATAAATTAGAAAACTAAATTTAGATTGGTAAAGGATTAGAACTTCGGACAGCTCTTACAAGGATTTCCTTTTTTCTTATACTTTTTGCAACACTTTTTCTTTTTATCACATGCACCTAAAATTGTACACTGATAATCATCAAGTATAAATTGTTTTTTATGTTTGTTCAATTCCAACAATGTGAATTTACAAATCAGACTGAAAAATCACAATACACCTTTTAGGGTATTTTAAAGTTTTTATTGTAAATAATTGATGAATCGTAGTTATTAAAAATATTGATGATTATTATGAATAATATCTAATAATAAGTTGGTGTGATTTTGTTTTAAAATCTAATTAGCAGGGAAAAAAGTGTTTGGTTCTTGGCAATAATAAATATTGCTTCAACTGTTGTAAGTTCCGATATGAAGGTATAATACCATATTTGTATATTAAATACATGAGAGAGTTACTTAATTTAGTAATGTACGCGATTGTAAAATTTATTTAATTAAAGATTGAAAAGTGAAGCTATAAACACGCTTTATTTGGAAGATTTTCTTAAAAAATTCTGATTTAGAAATACCTTCTTATTAAAATTTGATTCTTCCAAAATAATTTAAGTTCCCGTTCTGAAATTCTTTATGAAACTGGTCTTTAATCTCTTGTGAAGAATTGTTTGGTTAAGTGTAATTGTTTTTAAAGCTCTTTCATAAACTGTGAAAAAATAAAATGATTTTTTCACTTTGATAATTGATTAATATTATTTCATCAACTGTTAAAAAGCATTAACTTTGCTTCACAATTTCCAACTATGAAGTTTTTAGTTTCAACAGATTTTTCTAAATGTGCCAATAATGCAGTAAAGTATGCTGTTGAATTTGCGCTGAAGATGAATGCTGAAATCTGTTTGTTAAACACTTATCAACTTAAATATACAGATGTTGGTTTGTTTATTGATTTTGATGACTCAGGAAAAAAAGCTTCTTTGCAAAACTTGAAAAATAAAGAAGCATCACTCAAAGCCGAATATTCAGCTTTAAGTGATAATCAAATATCTGTTAAACAAGGCTTTGGTAAACTTGATGATGTAATTGAAGATATTAAAGATGACTACGATTTAGTTATCATGGGGACTAAAGGTGTAAACGGATTAGAAGAGATTTTAATTGGAAGTGGTACGGCTAGAGTAATTGGAAAAACAAGTATTCCAACCTTAGTAATTCCCGAAGAATCAACCTTTAATAGTAATTCAAAATTATTTTTTGCATTGGACTTAAAAGAATCCTTAAAGCGAATTGAAGTAGAACTAATTAATAACATGTGTGTTGAAAACAAAAACATTCATTTATTTCACAATTACCGTGATGCTCTTGAAATATCCGTAAAGGAAGAACAACAATTAGTAGATGACTTTAAAAACTATTTTGCAGGGGATGTAATTAGTATTGATTTAAAGTTTGATTCCGACGCTGTTGATTCTATTGAAAAAGGAGTTCAAACATTTGATCCTCATGTTATTGTAGTAAAGGCAAGACACAGAAATTTGCTTCAATCGTTATTTCATAAGAGTGTATCCGCGAGTCTTAGCTTCCACACTAAACAACCACTACTTGTTTTAAAAGGATAGGCCTTTTAATTTACAAAGTAAAATATTGAAAACCCTGTAAGGAAAACAATTCCAAAATAGCTTATAATTTTCTTCCACAATGGAGGAGTAAACCCTTCACCAATGTACTTCTTTTGTACAAGTTTAAGGTTTAATATTGCGATTACTGGTGCTACTACAAAAGAGGTTGACGTTGCCAGATCTACTATTGATTTGAAACCTGATTTAGACTCTAAACTTGGGTCGAAATATAAGAAGTACATTAATACGAAAGAAACAACGGAAAGTATAAAAATTGAAATTACGTATTCTCTTTTTCGATCATCTAAGTTTTGTTTCTTTCCTTCTAGGAAAATAATTTCTAAAATACGTTCAGACGATCTAGCGTAACCATCCATAACAGCTATAGCAGTACCAAACATGATACAAAAAGCAGCTATTCCAATTATCCATTTACTCCAGTCACCCATTGCACTTGTAAACATTTCAACTACTTGAGCAGCAAAACCAGCTGACGATCCCGAGAGTTCTTCAGGAGATCCATAAAGTAAATTAGCACCAAGTGTTACAAAACAAATAGCAAGAAGCGCTGAGATTATATAGCCGAAGTTGAAGTCAAATAAAGTCTCTTTTAATTTCGGTCTATATCCCGTTTGTTTCATTCTAGCTACTGTCCATAAACTATTCCATGCAGACAAATCTAAGGCGGTAGGCATCCAGCCCATTAGGGCAATTATAAAACCTAAGTGCCCAATTCCCTCCGGGGTTGTTAGATCGGATAAATCGGGCGGAACAAATCCATCATATGGTTGAATTCCACCAGTAATTAAGCTTTTAGTGAAAGCGATTAAAGTAGAAATTAATAAAATTGATCCAACAACTTTTATTAAAATATCCAACACTTTGTATTTACCTGAAGCTAAAATTCCAAAACAAACTCCAAAGAGTAAAATAGGAGTTATTATTTCAGGATGTTCAAATCCTTTACTTTTAAAATAGACACTAATTCCAAGTAGGTTATCCATAAACCCACTTGTAACTACACCAACAGCAGAGGTGACAAAGAACATTGTGCCTAAGGTTATGAAACCATATAACAATAAAACCCACCTTCCTAAACGGTCATATCCATCAATAATGCTTGTTCCTGTAGCATTAGCATACCTTGAAGCGTATTCGAAAAAAGGATATTTAAATAAATTGGCCAAAAGAATAATCCAAATTAAATCAAAACCATAAACGGCACCAGCTCTTGTACTTTGAACAAGGTGAGAAACACCTATACAGGTAGATGCAAACAAAATTCCTGGTCCTAATGCTTTGAGAAGATTTTTATTGGCCATGCTTAAATTTTGTGCAAATATAACGGAAACTGATAAAAATCATATTTTTCTTGAAGCATTGCAACCGGAAACGTTTAACAATTCATAAAATTTGTTTGAAACCCTATTAAACTATGAAATTAGACTCTGTCTCCAAATTGTTTTTTTACTTAAATCACGAATAAGTGTGACCTAAAGAAGTATTTAGAAGGAATGAGGCGTTAAGATTCTAAGCTAGTTTGTAAAAAAGTGTATTTTTTTAATTAAGAGGAGGTTTGCGAGAAATTTAATTACAAAAAAAAATATTTACTGTTGTTGGGAACCAAATTAACTGCCAAGACTACACGATTTTAATGTTCATACGTTACGGGTAAAAGTTATTCAAGGATATTATTTTTAGTGTCGCTAAAATTGGTGATGTGGAGTCACCTCTGATTTCGGGTTTAAATAGACTTAAAAGAGGAGAGGATACCCCCTCAGTAAGAAAAATCAAATAAATAGAGTTGGAAATAATTCTGATTAAGGAGTTATTTAATGCATTTCTATTCACAGTCTTTATATTATTAAAATCTACTGAACGGCTCAAGTATAAATATCGTTTTATCACGTTATTGAAGGAATGGGAATTTAAGAGAAAGTAAAATCATCTTGATTATATAGGCTATTTAATGAGTTTAATAGAGGATTGAAAATACAAAATTATCGTTATTGGCACGGAACTTGAAAACAACATTTTAAATTATTTACAATGAAAAATTTAGGTTTCTTTTTTTTGTGCTTGCCAATTATTGGGTTTTCTCAACACTCTACAAGTTTAGAGTTGAATATGATTAACGCTTCTGAAATTATTGTTTGTTTCGATGGTAAAACATATTCTCCTTGTTCAAAATTTAAGCTTCAAAACCTATTAAAAGGGGAGCACGAACTTAAAATTTATAAACCGAAACTGTATTTAAACCCTTCTGATAATACGACTAGTAAACGACTCGTCTCTATTTATAACGGAAATATAACACTTGCTGAAAATCAGTATACTACTTGTTCCATTAATGAATATCATCAAAAAGTAATCTCAATCAGATAAATTATAAGTCAGCAAACTTAAAAGTTCTATCCAATTTAACACCTCTTTCTCCTTGTTTTAAAGTACAACATTCATTATATGCGTCATGCTCGAAAAACAAAACGTAATCATTTTGAACAGCTTCTTCTAAAAATGAAGATTTTTCATCCATAGATAAAAGTGGTCTTGTATCAAATGAAGGAATGTAGGGAACTTTTAGATGTCCAACCGAGGGAATAAGATCTGCACAAAAAACGATATTCCTACCTTTATAATTAACAATAGGAATCATCTGACTTTCGGTATGTCCATTAACCATTAATAGTTTAATGTCTTTCCCCAATTCATCTCCAGATTCAATAAAATTTAAATGTCCTAATTCCTGTATTGGAAGCATGTTTTCGCTTAAGAATGAAGCTTTCTCTCTTGGGTTTGGTTCCATTGCCCAATTCCAATGTTGTTGATTACTCCAGTATTTTGCATTTGGAAATGTTAGTTTATATTTTTCATCATTTCTAATAACTGCACCACCAACATGATCAAAATGTAAATGTGTTAGTAAAACATCCGTAACATCATCTGTGGTAAACCCCAACTTTTTTAAAGATGCTTGTAAAGTATCATTGCCATTTAGGTGAAAGTGACTAAAGAATTTTTCAGATTGTTTATCACCAATTCCTGTATCAATTAATATTAATCGATCTGCATCTTCTATAAGTAAAGATCGCATTGCCCAGTTGCACATATTGTTGTTATCTGCAGGGTTTGTTTTATTCCAAATAACCTTGGGCACAACGCCAAACATTGCACCACCATCTAATTTAAAATTTCCGGTTTCAACAGGGTATAAGTTCATAAACTTTTAGATTTTCTTTAAATATAGAAACTGATTGCCATTAAATTTGCTGAATAACCACTAATTATCAAATCATGAAGGTTCATCTAATCGCAATAGGAGGAAGTGCAATGCATAATATGGCAATTGCATTACATAAAAAAGGTTATCAGGTTACAGGTTCCGATGATGAAGTTTTTGAACCTTCTAAAGGAAGATTAAATAAACATGGTTTATTGCCTGATAAAATGGGTTGGGATGAAAGTCGAGTTACGAATGATATAGATTGTATTATTTTGGGAATGCATGCTCGAAAGGATAACCCCGAATTACTTAAAGCACAAAAATTAAACCTTAAGATTTATTCTTATCCTGAATACATTTTCGAACAAACTAAAGACAAAAAGCGTGTTGTAATCGGAGGAAGTCATGGTAAAACTAGTATGACAGCAATGACTCTTCATGTTTTAAATGATTGTGGTCTAGATGTGGATTACATGGTTGGAGCTCAATTAGCGGGATTTGATGTAATGGTTAAATTAAGTCATGATGCCGATATTGTAATATTAGAAGGGGATGAATATTTAAGTTCTCCAATTGATTTAAGACCTAAGTTTCATCTTTATAGTCCTCATATTGCTGTGATTAGCGGAATTTCTTGGGATCATATTAATGTTTTTCCAACATTTGATAATTATATAAAGCAGTTTGAAATTTTCGCGAATATAGTTGAACCTAACGGGACTTTAATTTACTTTGATGGTGATGTTGAAGTTGCGAAAATTGGGAAAGATTTTAAATACAATCAAATTCCATATAATGTTCATCCTAACAAATGTGTTGATGGAATTACCTTTTTGCAAGATGATGGGAATGAATACCCCTTAGAAATTTTTGGGGATCATAATCTTCAAAATTTGAATGCATCATTGGAGATTTGTTTAAGTTTAGGACTTACAAAAGACCAGTTTTATAAATCAATTCAAACATTTAAAGGGGCCTCTAAGCGATTGGAATTAATAGATGAAAATTCAAGCTGTTCCATTTTTAAAGATTTTGCACATTCACCTTCAAAGTTAAAAGCAACTTCAAGTGCTGTTAAAAAACAATTCACAAACCGAAAATTAATTGCTTGTATGGAACTGCATACATTTAGTAGTTTAAATGAGGAGTTTTTAAGCGAATACGCAAATACTATGGATCTACCAGATGAGGCTTTTGTATATTTTAACCCCGAAACTATTGCGCACAAAAAGTTGAAAAAAATCAGTAAAGAGCAGGTTTTTAATTGTTTCAAGAGGAGCGACTTAAGAGTTTTTACAAGTTCTGATGAGTTTGTAAAAGAGTTGAAAAGTAGATCTTGGAAAAATTCAAATTTATTATTAATGAGTAGTGGGAATTTTGACGGTGTTGATTTTAACGAATTGGTTAAAGAATTATTGGATTAATTCGTTAACAATGTTAAAACTGTTGATAAAAAATTGGCACAGTATTGTATAAACTTGTTACGAACACTTAATTTTCCGTTATCCTATATAAAACAGATTCTATGAAATTTTTATTTAGTATTCTTCTAAGCATTATAACTCTTTTTTCTTTCTCCCAAACCGGTGATGAAATTAACCAATCCAATGATAAAGGTGTTAAAGTTGGTAAGTGGATTAAAAAATATCGAAATGGAAAAATTCAGTATGAGGGAACCTTCAATGAAGGCGCGCCAACTGGTGAATTTAAAAGATATTCTGAAAAAGGTAAATTAGAGTCTACCTTACTTTATACTAACAACGGAAAAACAGCTGCTGCACATTTATACCGTAAAAATGGTAAGATGTTAGCTTCAGGGTTATATTATAGTCAAAAGAAGGATTCTCTTTGGAAGTTTTTTGATGAAGCTGGATACGTCTTCTCAGAGGTTATGTTTAAGGAAGGGTTACAACATGGTGATTTTAAAGAGTACTATAAAAATGGTTCGATTCACTTTCAAAAAACGTATGAAAATGGAAAATTGGTTGGGCTATCGCAAGAGTTTTATCCTAATGGTAAACTAAGATCTAAGAAAACTTATGTTGACGGTATTCCTAATGGTGTGGTTGTGATTTATCATAACAATGGAGTTTACAAAATTATGGGACGCTATAATCATGGTTTAAAAAATGGTTCCTGGAAATATTATTCAAGAAAAGCAAAAATAATTAAAGAAGAGGAACATGAAAATGGAAAGATGGTTTACACCTCAGAGGAGATCATTTCTTATTGGAATGATTCAATAAAGAATATTCGAACAAAGGAAATCTACCGTAAAGATGGAAGCAGTGTGTTTAAGTCATTATATCCGAACGGAAATATGCATAGAGAAGGATATTTTTGGAAAGGGAAAAAAGATAGTACTTGGAATTATTATACCATATCGGGCAATTTAGATACAATAAGAACGTTTCACCATGGGAAAAGACAGGGAAGTTGGACTTATAAATATCCGAATGGTGAGGTTAAAATTGAAGAAGCTTGGTATTTAGATCGAAGAGAAGGAGAGTATGTTGAGTTTTATCCAAACAGAAAGACAAAAGTACTTGGCAACTATGTAAAAGGAAATAAGTCTGGTGTATGGAAGTATTTTGATGAAAAAGGTGTTCTTGTAGAAACGAAAGACTTTGATAAATTATAAAACAACTATGAAATATTTATTTTTAATTTTAGGGATTACTATTCTGATCGTAAGTTGTTCAAAAGACAACCCAACAGTAAAACCTGAAATTTCAACGGATTACTATCCTTTAAAAATAGGAAGTTGGCATATATACGATGTTGATTCAATTTCTTACAACGATTTCACAACAATAGTTACTATTGATTCCGCCTCTTATCAAGTAATGGAAGAAATTACAGATACTTTTTATGATTTGGAGGGGAGTTTGAGTTTTGAGCTTAAACGTTTTAAAAGAATAGGAAATGACTCTGTTGACGTTGAAAACGCAAAATGGAATATTTCGGATGTATGGTGGGTGAAAAATAATAAAGGAAATATTGAACGAATCGAAGAAAATAAGATTTTTGTAAGTTTATTAAACCGTATCAAAGAAGGTGTTATTTGGGATGGGAATGCCTTTAATTATATCGAATCTTGGGATTTCGAATATGCAAGCGTAGGTGACGATTTTGGTGATTATTCCAATACGGTTACTGTGCTTCAAAAACAGGAGGATTTAGATAATGTACTTTTGTATCAAAAATATCAAGAAGTTTTTGCTAAAGGGGTAGGTTTGGTGAGTAGAACTCGAATTAATGTAGAATCACAAGGTGATAAAGAATCCCGAGGTACTATTCCGGTTTTAGAGAGACCTGAAGAAGGGTTTCAGTTTTTTCAAAGGTTAAATTCTTACTTTATTCCTGAGTAATGAAAGTTAGACTTATAGTTGGTCTTTTATTTACCTTTAGTTTCCTTTCTTATTCTCAAACTGAATATCATTTCTTAGTTCATTTCAAGTATAAAAAATCATTTTTGGATTTATCCAATCCTAATGAGTTCCTTTCTGAAAGGTCAATATTTATAAAGTCAATTCAAAATGCTGTTATTGATTCATCTGACCTTCCTTTAAACACTAACTTTATAAATACAATTCAAGTACAAAATCAAGTTGTAGAAGCCAAGTCTAAGTGGTTTAATGCCATCGTAATTAGTAATTCAGATTCAAATTTAACGGATGTAGAGAGTTTAAGTTTTGTCAAGTCTATTGAATATATAGGTCAACGAGATCTAAATAAAAAAGCGAACGATAAACTTGAGTATGGCGTTCCTGAAAATCAAAACAAGCTTACGAATGTAAATTTTCTTCATAATTTGGGATATACTGGTGATGGTATATCTGTTGCTGTTATTGATGCAGGCTTTAAAAACGTGAACTCAATTTTATTTTTTGATTCTCTTTTTTTAGATAATCGAATTTTGGGTGATTATGATTTTGTAAATAATCGGTTAGTTAATTATAATGGACATTCACATGGTACAAGTGTCCTTTCAACCATGGCTGCTAATTCTGATAAATCTTACATTGGTTCGGCGCCAAATTCGAATTACATATTACTGGTAAGTGAAGACGTTAACCAAGAAAATTTAATTGAAGAGTTTCACTTTATTGAAGCATTAGAGTATGCAGATAGTTTTGGAGTTGATATTATTAATTCGTCATTAGGCTATACAACTTTTGATACTCATGCGCTGAGTCATTCCAAAAATGAGCTAACTGGCGATTCAGCTTATATTTCTAAAGCTTGTAACCTTGCTTCTAAAAAGGGAATGCTAATTATAACAGCCGCAGGCAATAAAGGAACGTCAGCATGGAAAAACTTAAGTTTCCCTGCTGATGCAGATAGTGTTATAGCTGTAGGGGCGGTGAATGAAGTATTTGAATATTCCGAGTTTAGCAGTAAAGGGGTCCCGATTTATCATGGTTTGATTAAACCTAATTTATGTGCTATTGGTGAAGGTGCTGCATTGGTTACCGGTAATGGACAAATCCAATTAGGAAATGGAACATCTTTTTCTGCTCCTCAAATTACAGGCCTATTTGCTTGTTTAAAACAAGCTTTTCCGAATAGAAAGAATTGGGAATTAAAGAAGGCTTTAGAAGAGAGCGCTTCTAATTTCAACACTCCTGATTCGTTAATTGGATTTGGCGTTCCTGACGCCGAAAAAGCTTATTGGATTTTAAATAGGCAGAGTGTACTAAAAGAACCAGAACAAATTGTTTTTCCTAATCCAACGAATTGTAGTGTGATGTTAATCAATAAAAATAATATTTCTGGTGTGAAACTATTCAATTTAGAAGGGCAATTGGTTTATGAAAATCATCCTAATTCAACAGTTTTTAAAATCAACGTATCCTTCTTAAGTAGTGGGATATTCATTTTAAAAACGACTTCAAATAAAAAAGAACTAGTTCAAAAAATAATGATTTATTAGTGCTTTTGTGTTTTGGCATAAGCTTTGACCATGTTAATTTGAAATACTTTTATGTAACCAAATTAACAATTTGCGTATAAATTGTGTTGTTGTAAAACAACTTAACATTAAAATAAATGAAAAAGATAGTTGTATCAGTAGTGTTTTTAATCGCAGGGTTTTCTGCTCAATCTCAAGGGTGTGGAGTAATTAACAAAGCGTCTAGAGCGTTAACATTAGACGAAATTGAAAAGGCTAAAACTTTATTTGAAGAAGCGAATAAAGAAATTAAAGCAGCTGAAGATAAAGATCAGCCTCTAGAGGCAAAGTGTTATGCTAAATACTATTATGGTGCGGGTTCAACAGCACTTAGAGTTTATAATAATAGCGATGTAAAGGATCTTGTATCAAAAGTTGTTTTATTAAATAAAGCTGAAGCTTTTATTTTAGATTTTTTTGCTTTAGAATATCAGGATAAATTATACACGTCAAAAGCAATAACTGAACTGGAGTCTATAGCAAATAAACAAAAAAGTATTGCTGTTGATTTCTTTAATGAAGGTGATTTTGAACAGGCATTAATGTTACTTGAAAAAGCGATTTTTAATAAATCAAAATTAGGCGAAAACTATTTAGATTTACATGGCTATCAAAGTGCTTTAATTACAGCATTAAGAATAGATGAGTTCGAAAAAGCTTTAAATTATAACGCAATTTTAATTGCAAATCCTCAGTTGAAAATTAATAAGAAGGTGAATGACCAGGAGGAGAACTTGGTTAAAAAATCTGATATTTTAAATTCTATGGGAAGGACTCAAGAAGCTATTGCGGTTTTAGATTCATCCATTAAAGTATTTCCTGGCAGTACTAAAATTCAAGAAGCGCAATTAAGTGTATATATTGCGATAAGTGATGATCAAGCATCATTAGACGTTTTAGAATTGTTAACTCAAAAAATCAAGGATAATGAACGGTTTTATTTGATGATGGGAAGAATTTATAACGATAAAGGTTTTTTTGATAAAAGTTATAATGCTTACAAAACAGCATTGTCTATAAATCCCAAGAGTTTATATGCTCTGTATGGTATGGGAGCTTATTATGTCAATAAATCAAATGAATACGTAAATAGTTTAAATGAAGTTGGTAGTTCAGCGTCTGATAATGTTACTAAATCTGTTACTGAAGCAGAAAGAGAAAAGAACTTTGATAAAGCAATCCATTTTTTCAATTTATACTTGGAGCAAGAGCCTGGTGATAAAGCAACCATAAATGCTCTAAAGAAAATTTATTCAGAGAAAGGAGATGACGCTAAAGTTGAAGAAATCAATCAAAAGTTAATCGCTAACTAAAAAAGTATATAAAAACAAAGTAAATTAGCGCTACTTAATCGTGGCGCTTTTTTATGCATAAACAATTCAAACAATATTTATTAATTTTTAGAACAAATAGGATTTTGTTCTTGAGTGTATTTATAATTTCGGTTGTATCTGCGATAGTATACAGACAATATAAACCTGATGATTATAGTGCGAAATTTGTATTCGCTCCATTTTTTCAAACATCAGGTGATTTTACTATTAAGTTAGATATATTAGGGGACTTGTTAGATAATGATAATTTCGCTCAAGCGAAAAGTTTTTTAAATACAAAGTATGACTTTTCAGTAATTCAAAGTTTTAAAACAGAAATTAAAAAGAACAATGGAGATTGTTCCAATAAGCATCATAAGATTGATATTTCAATTCATATTTCGGATACAAATTGTCTTTATTTATTAGATAAGTCATTGCGGAATTACATCGATGAATTCATGTTAGATTCAAGTATGCAATACCGAGGAATTGCAGTCACTAAAGAAAGGCTTCGTTTTTGTGATAATTATGTTTTAAATAAAGACCCCATTTTGGATAAAATAGCCAATGATTATATCGATAAATATTCCAAGGAGGGTTTAATAATATCAAACGAACTTGCTGTTAAATTTGCTCAAGCTAGAATTGTTGCAGAGTTAAAGAGTGACCTTACTGTAAATCATATTAGCTCTTTTAGGAAAAGTGTTTTTAGAGTAAAAGAAACCTATTCCTTTTTAGCGTTTATTGTATTAGCTGGAATCGTTCCAATATCTATTTTAATGTTGTTTATTAATTTACTTTACGATAATGAAGAATAGCATTGCACCTTGTCTAAGGTGCAATGCTATAATGGACTAAAAAAAATATGCTCTAAATTGGAACTAGTGAAAGCAGAAGGGTAGAAATTACATTTGAATCTTATGAATAAAACTCATTTTTAGCGATATCAGAAAAAATGAATACAAAAAAACAGAACTCATCAAAAACATTCAACTAATAATTGAAAGTAACTTAGAATCTGTCCTGTAGATGGGGAGTACTATACTGTTTTACCTTTAGCGGACTTGCTTTCAAAAACAGAAGAAGCGTTTTCTAAAAAC